>Ga0265298_10000693_pt1 | contig 49193 bp, 86 predicted proteins | sample AusTroGonzalo_MG_3_FD_193486 | JGI IMG/M metagenome (GOLD analysis project Ga0265298, IMG submission 193486) | Bovine rumen microbial communities from tropical cattle in Woodstock, Queensland, Australia - Gonzalo_01 | ecosystem: Host-associated > Mammals > Digestive system > Stomach > Rumen ...
TGTTCTATAAAGATTTATTAGACATATTAAATGGCGGTGATGATAATGATTAAACCAAACAAATGTAAAAATTGTCAATGGTATGGCAAACCATATTGGAGTATTATAAATCCTTGTGATAATTGTCCTAATGAAAATGATTATAAAACAACAATTATAATAGATGGAGAGTCATTATTTAAAGAAATATTGACAGAAGAAGAAATTAAACCACCTATAAGTGCTTATGGAAGTATAGATGTTGATAAATTAAATAAAACAATTGAAAGATTAAATAAAATACCTGATTATAATACTTTAATGAAAGAAAATAATAAATTAAATAATATAATAAAAAACATAGACAAAATGTTTGAATATTATTTTTTAGGCAACTTAAAATATGACCAAGACACAGTTAATACAATTTATATAAAATATGTTAAATTAAAAGAATTGAAAGAAGGCAAATAAATGAAAGAAATAACAAGAGCTATGTTACATATATACAAGCCATATAGTGATTTAGACTGGTTAAATTATAAAATAGTTAAGAAAGATTTAACATTTCATCACATTGTAAAACGAGTAGATGGTGGAAGAAAAGAAATATCAAATGGTGCATTGTTAATGGATTATGCACACAACTATTTACACATTATAGAAGATAGACAAAAACATTATTACGATTTGTTAAATCAAATATTTATGATTATAAATAAACAACAACATGAACCTGACATTAATCAAAGAGAAGCCGTCGAATTTATTTTAAGAGATTTTGAATATCATAATTTAGATGAGCTTAATTCAAAAGGTAAAATTTTAATTAAGGACAAATATTTAAGGAGATGGTATTAAATGAGTGAACAAGAATTGTTAAGCATTCAAAATGAAATGGCAGAAATTAATTTTAAATTAGATTTTATAGATAACATCTATCAAACAACAAATAACAAAATTACATTAAAAAGTTGTAAAGAAGCAATAACTTCTCTTGAAAAAAGATACAAAGAATTGCAAAATAGGCTATTAAAAGAAACTTTAAAGATAAATGATGTTGACATAGTTAAAACATTGTGATATACTTATTATAGTGGTGGAGGTGAATAAATGTATATTTTTAAACAAGAATTAAAAAAAGAACTACTAAATGGAATGACAATAAGATATATTGCAAATACCATTGGGGTAACAGAAGGATACATTTCACAAGTATTAAATGGTAAAAAAGAATGTTCCAAATTGGTTGCTTATTGTTTATGTAAAATATTTAACTATGATTTAGAAGTTGAAGATTGTTTTGAAAGGGTGGATTAATATGGATGATATGAGTACAAGTTGGAATGTATATGACTATCCTGACCCACCAGAAGAAAAAGAAGAAAAAGAGTTAGATTGGGATACATACTATGAAGAACAATGGGAACAACATAGATTAGAAGAATTTGAGGAGGAAAAATAGTGGAAGAAATTAACATTAATGAAATAGTTAAAATTGAACAAATGCCTAAAGTATTTTCACAATTAGAAAAAATAGGTGAATTAATTGACAAAAAAACAAGTGACTTAGATAAATTAGAATGCACTGATGAAAATAAACAAATAGTAAAAAATAGAAGAACAGAAATTAATAAAACTTTAGAAGTTTTAGAGGAGCGAAGGAAAGAAATAAAAAATAAACTTTTAGAACCATATGAAACTTTTGAAGAAAAATATAACAATGAATGTAAAATTAAATTGCAAAAAGCAAGTGATTTATTAAAAAACAAAATTGATGATATTGAAACAAAACAAAAACAAGAAAAGCAAGAAGAAATAGAAATGTTTGCAAGACAACATTTTGAAGCAAATAGTATTGATGATATTGTAAGTTTTGATGATATTGGTCTAAATGTTACATTAAGTGCTAGTATGAAATCATTAAAAGAACAAGTATTAGCATTTGTAGATAAAATCAACAATGATTTAAAATTAATTAATTTAGAAGAATACAAAGATGAAATACTTGTTGAATATAAGAACAATTTAGACTTTACAAAATCAAAATTAGATGTAATGACTAGACATAAGATGCTAGAAGAATTACAAAAGAAAAATCAAGAACAGGAAATTGCCAAACAAGAAGAACAAAAAATGGTGGAAAAAGTTGAAGAAATTATTACACCACCAAAAGAAATTATTGAAGACGATGAAATTATTGAAGTTCAATTTAAAGTTAAAGGGAAATTATCTAAAATAAAAGAATTAAAACAATGGTTAAAGGAGAATGAAATAGAATATGAGTAATGAAATTACAAAATCAACAGGTAATACAAAAATAGGATTTACAAGTTTTATAACATCAAATGCAATTACGCAAAAAATTAATAGTATAGTTGGTAATGAGAAAGATGGTGCAAAATTTATAGCAAATATTGTTGCATCAGTTCAAGCAAACCCAGTATTAAAAGAATGTAGTAATCAAAGTATATTAAGTTGTGCTTTAGTTGCTCATTCACTAAATTTAAGTGCTAATCCAACTTTAGGGCAAATATATATGATACCTTATAACAACAAGCAAACAGGTATGAAAGAGGCTCAAATTCAATTATCATACAAATCATATATACAACTTGCAATAAGAAGTGGATATTATAAAAAAATAAATGCTTTAGCAATTAAACAGGGCGAGTTGGTTAAATATGACCCGCTTGAAGAAGAAATAGAGGTAAAACTTATTGATGATGAGGAAGAAAGAGAAAAAGCCCCTATAGCAGGTTTTTACGCTATGTTCGAGTATCAAAATGGATTTAGAAAATGTGTTTATTGGTCAAACGAAAAAATGTTAAGTTTTGCTGATAAATATAGCCAATCATTTAGTAGAAAAGTAATGCAAGATATCATTGATGGCAAAGTGAACGAAAAAGATATGTGGAAATATAGTAGTCCTTGGTATTCTCAATATGAAATGATGGGAATAAAGACAGTTCTTAAAAATCTTTTGAGCAAATATGGTATTTTATCTATTGAAATGCAAGAGGCTATAGAAAAAGACCAAGCGGTTATTAATGATGATGGTACTGCTGTATATGTTGATAATGACAATGATAATTATGTTATTGCTGACGCCGAAGTAGTTGATAAAAAAGAAATAAAAGAGGTAAAATCTTTAGATGAAATTGAATAGGTGATAATATGGTTTATTTAAAAAGAGATAGAAAAGAAATAATTGAATATTTAGATGAAGCATTTGATAAAGTGTGGTATATGAGAAGCCATCCTTGCGACAATCCTGAAATTGAAAAACAAAGATTAGAAGCAATAAAAAAAGTATTAGAAAAATATCCTGAAGTTCAAGAATATGATAATTGGAATTGTGGTTTCTATAACGGTGTTTTAGGAACTTTAAGATGGGTTCTTGGCGATGATGAAAAGGATAATTTAGATACATAATGAGAGAAAAACATAATATGGCACATACAAGACTATATAATACTTGGTGTAATATGAAAGCAAGATGTTATAGAAAAACTATGAAACGATACGAAAGATATGGTGGTCGTGGAATAATTGTATGTGAAGAATGGAAAAACAGTTTTGTTGCTTTCAAAAATTGGGCGATGGCAAACGGATATAAAGATGACTTAACATTAGATAGAATAAATGTGGATGGCAATTACGAACCAAATAATTGTAGATGGATAAGTAATTCGGAACAACAATCAAATCGTGGAAATAATAGAATGATAACATATAACGGTGAAACAAAAGCATTATGTGAATGGGCTAGAATATATGGATTAAAATGGAAAACCTTACAAGGAAGAATTAATGATGGATGGGATATAGAAAAAGCACTTACAACCCCAAAATTAAATCACGAAGAATTAAGAAACGAAAAAGACAAAAGAAGTAAAAAAATTGTTCAAAAAGATAAATGTGGTAATACTATAAAAATATGGGAAAGTTTGAACGAAATTAAAAGGCAAAAAGGTTATTCTATATGTTCTATTATAAATGTTTGCAAACACAAACCTATGTATAATACTGCTTATGGATTTAGATGGGAATATTATGAAATATAATGTGATTTCTTCAAGTTCATCAGGAAATGCAATAATAGTAGAAGATGTGTTAATGTTAGATTGTGGAGTTACTTATACCAAAATAAAAAAATATTTACCAAAAATAAAATTAATATTTATAAGCCACGACCACCTAGACCATCTTCTACCTACTACGATAAAAAAGATAGCATACAACCACCCTACAATTAAATTTTTGACAGGTAGCCATAAAGTTGTAGAAAAATTGTATGTTCAAGGCATCCATCCAAAAAATATAATTATTTTAGATGCCACACCACACTGTTGGTGGAATTTAGGAATAATGATGGTTAAGTTAGAAGAATTATACCACGATACACCAAATTATGCTTTAAAATGCATAATAAATGGTAAAAAATTGTTATATGTCGTTGATACTAACAAAATAGACCATATTCAAAATGCCGGTAGTTATGACCTTTATTTGATAGAAAGTAATTATAATGAAGAATTGCTAGAACAACATATACAAGATTGTATAGAAAATAATGATGATGAAAATAAACTATATTATTTACATAGAGTTAGTAGAACCCACCTATCTGATAAACAAGCAACTGACTTTTTATTAGAAAATATGGGAAGTAATAGTAAATATATAAAATTGCATCAAAGTTCATACAATTATAAAGAAATAGATTAGGAGGAAAATAATGAAATTATTTAAAAATTATAAGAAATTATATAAAAACGAACTAGAAAATAGAAAGGCTCTTATTGGTCAGGTAAGCAAAATTAGTGCCGAAAATGTAAATTACCAAAAGGAAATTAAGAAATTAAAAGAACATTGTGCTAGATTAACTATTGATTTAGAAGATATTGATTATCTTTTAGAAAAAACAACTAAAGAAAGAGATGCTTTAAAAAAAGAAAAAACAAATCTTAAAAGAGAATTGACTATCACAAAAAAGGAGTTGAACAAAGGTGGAAAATAAGAAATACTACACAAATAGTTCTGGAGAACAAGTAGATATATCAACACTAGAAACAACTCACTTAATTAATGCTATTGGCAAAAAACAAAGAGATATATTTAATTCTAAAGATAAAGATGCAGTTTCTAAGGAATTAGAAGAAATTAAAAATTTAAGAGAAGAATATCACAAAAGATTTAACGAATGGTATGACAAACTTGAAGGATAAATATACAATATTTTTAAAGTTTTATAATACACAATGGAAACCATACTTTCATAGTGGAGATAAAGCCCATTGCTTTGATTATGAATATGCAAAGAATTTGTATGATAAAGTGTGTAAAAATTTTAGCACAAGTCAATGGATGCTTGTTAAAATAGAAAATATGTATTCTAAAGATGAATTTATATATATTAAGGAGGATTAATATATGGCTATGGCAACCAAAAATATAATTAAAGATTATAAAGAACAAATAAATAAAACTCTTGATGAACTTAAAGAAAAAGTTGATTATATGCTTGATGACATTGAAGATAGTCAAGTTAGAAAAATTGAAGTTATTATAAACATTGAGGGTGGATGTTTAGTAACATACGAAATTAATAAAGAATATATTGCACAAGGTGATGAATAATGGAAGAAAAGAAAGATTATGGATTTCACAAGTTAGAAGTCGGTCAAAAGATTAGAGTATTTAAGACTGTATTTAACGATAAAAACTATTATAAATTCCAAGTTGTGCAAAATAACTATGATGGTAGCAAATCTAAATTCTATATTAATCTTCAATTCAAAAAAGGTGTAGAATTACAAAATGAGAGCGATATTGTAGTGAAACAGTTTACTGAAAACCTTCGTGAAAATAAAGCAGATAAATATAATCCTATACACTACTATCAAATTAACAAGTTTGAATTGGTAGAGAGTGAAGAACAAATCAAGCAAAATGCTTTTGATGAATTTAGAGATAATTTAGATGATAACCAAGTTGAAATAGATGAAGATTTTTTAGACTAGGAGGTGAATAAATGATAGAATTTTTAACAATTTTCTTTAAAACTTCGCTTCTTGTGTTGGGAATAGTTGCCACATTATCATTAATTTGGGCATTTGTATCTATTCCATTCAAGAATAAGAAAAAAGAAGAAAGAGCAAACGCTATGGCAAAAGCCTTTACAGATGCAATGGATAAGGCTGTAGAAGAAGCAATTAGGGAAGTTCAAGAAGAAAGAGAAGCCAAAGCAAAGAAAAAAACAACAAAAAATACAAAGAAAAGCAAAGAAAATTAAAAAACTTTGCTTTTTTTGATATAAATGTATTGACAATATATAATATATCTGCTATACTTGTTATAGTGTTGGAGGTGGAAATATGAAAAAAGTAAGAATAAACAAAATGTATGGTGAATGGACATACAGAAAAGAAGTAGATATGGAAGATAGTTCAAATTATATGTATTATTTTTCAGGAATTGATAGTAATGGTAAAGAATGGTCTTGGGCAACACCTTATTATCGTGAAATACTAGAGTTTATTAAGGCTGATGATAAAACAAAACAAATATATATAGATTGTTATTAGGAGGATGTAATTATGAGAGAAAGAAGAAATGGTGATATTGAAGAGTTTATTAAAAAGAACTACATTGTATGTGATTGTGGATATAGAAACAAAATTGAAAATGTAAATAAGTATGGAACTTGCCTTTATTGCAAGAAAGTATTAAATGAAAAGGTTTTCTTTCTTAAAAAGTTAAGGCAAGAGTTAAAAAATGAAAATAGGAAAGGTAGTCATTACTAAATGAATGAGATGGTTTTAAAAAGAAATGAGAGTGCATTGACACTCTCTACCCTACAAGGGTATGAAGAAAGTTTTATAAACTATTTAGATATTGATGAGAAGTCATTAAAAGCATATAAATGTGGTATTGAATGTTTAATGAATTATCTAAAAGACAATGACATTAAACATCCTACTAGAAATGATTTAATAGCCTTTAGGAACGATTTAAGGCAAAAGTATAGTAGTAATACTACAAATGCCTATATGGTGGCTATAAAGGCTTTATTTAAGTATTTAGAGATACATAACCTATATGATAATATAGCAATAGATTTAAAAGGGGCAAAATATGACACGACACCTAAAAAGGAAGTATTATCATTAGAACAAATGCAGACAATATACAATAGTCTAACCGATATAAGAGAAAAAGCATTATTTGGACTTATGATTACAACAGGGCTTCGTATATGTGAAATATCAACGGCATTGATAGAGGACATAAGAATACACAATAATGAAGTTGTTCTATTTGTATTAGGAAAGAAAAGAGATAGCAAGTGTGAGTATGTCAAACTATCTAATCAAGTATTAAGCGATTTAGAAGCCTATATAGGTGATAGAAAGAGTGGGGCAATATTTATATCTACTAGTAACGAAAATCTTGGTCTAGCACTATCCACAGTGTCATTGAGAAAGATTATCAAAGGAATATTTAAGAGATTTGGATTAGATAGAGATACATTATCTTGCCATAGTTTAAGAAGAAGTTTTGCAGTAGTGAGTTATGAAACAGGTAGTAGCATTTATGATATACAACAAGTATTACACCATTCGAGCATTAACACTACTACAAGATATTTAAAACAAGTTGACAGGGATAACAACAAAACTGAATACAATGTAGCAAACGCTATTTTAGGAGGGATGTAGAATGCAAATAATTATTTTAAAAAAGAAGAAAAAAAGAAAATTAGATGAATTTATTAGAAAAGAACAAGAGATAAGTTTAGTAACTAAATATCTAAAATATGGCGTGTGGAATGAAATAGAATTTATATATGGTCATATTGAGAAAGAACTAAAAATTAAAAACAATATGAAGATGAAACCAAAAGGATATGGTTTAGGAAGGATAAAATAATATGAAAGATTTAAAAATATTTACTAATAATATTGAAGATAGTGCAAAGGCACAAATAGATTTACTATTAGAGCAAGAAGCGTTTAAAAATTGTAAAGTAAGAATAATGCCCGACGTTCACGCAGGAGCAGGTTGTGTGATAGGATTTACGGGAAATTTAGGAGATAAAGTAATACCTAACATAGTTGGTGTAGATATTGGGTGTGGAATGTTATGTGTTGAATTAGGAAATATAGATATTGATTTAAAACAATTAGATGAAGTTATTAGAGAATATATACCTAGTGGAATGAATGTACACAAAGAAGAAGTTGCTTATTTTAATTTAAAACAATTATATTGCTACGAAGAATTAAGAAATAAAGATAATTGGTTAAACAAATCATTAGGAACTTTAGGTGGTGGAAATCATTTTATTGAAATAGATGTAGATGATGAAAATAATAAATATTTAGTTATTCATACAGGCTCAAGAAATTTAGGAAAACAAGTTGCTGAAATATATCAAAATAAAGCAATAGAGTATTGTTCTTATAAAAATGAAATGAATGAAGAAAAAAATAAACTAATTCAACAATATAAAGAACAAGGAAGACAACAAGAAATACAACAAGCATTAATTGAAATAAGTAAAAAGTATGAAGGTAAAACTAAATTGCCTAAAGAACTATGCTATTTAGAAGGTAAAGATAGAGAAGATTATTTACACGATATGAAATTATGTCAAGAATTTGCATATAAAAATAGAGAATGGATTTATGGTGAAATAGTAATAAAAATGGGATTAGCACTATGTGTACAAGATTATTTTCAATGTATTCATAATTATATTAATTTTGAAGATAATATAGTTCGCAAAGGCGCAATATCCGCTAGAAAAGGTGAAAAAGTAATTATACCTATGAATATGAGAGATGGTTGCATTATAGGAATTGGGAAAGGCAATGAAGATTGGAATTATTCAGCACCACACGGAGCAGGAAGAACAATGTCAAGAAACATTGCAAGACAATCATTAAGTATGGAAGATTATAAACTATCTATGGAAGGTATTTATACTACATCAGTAAATGAAGATACAATAGATGAAGCACCAATGGTATATAAACCTATGGAAGAAATAATTGAACATATTAAAGATACTGTTGAAGTAGAAAAAATAATTAAGCCAATATATAACTTCAAAGCAAGTGAATAAAGAAAGAGGTGTGAATGATGAAATTAGAAGATTTAGTTTTAGCAAAATGTATAAGAAATATTGACCCTTGGGGTGATAAAGACACAGGATTAGAAATTGGTAAATATTATGTTATAGAAGAAATACACATAGGACAAAGCAATTCTAGTATAAAAATAAATGGTAAAAGTTATAATTCAATATTGTTTGAATATTACAATGATTATTTGGAAGAAATTGACATATATAATTCTAAATATTCACCATATAATTAAAAAGATTTATTTAAGGAGGAAATATGAAAGAATTAATAAAAGAAAATGCTATTTATAAATTATTTCTTATAGAAATGTTAGATAGTTTTGAAAATAATTATAAGCAAAGCAAAGATAAAGAATTAAAAAAATATTTTAAATACTTATCAAAAACAATAGAACAAGTGTTAAATATTGATTATAAACACATAAATAATGAAACATTAAATAATTTATTTAAAAGTGAGGTGGAATGAAATGCAAAATAAAGGATTTGCAAAATATATAAACATAAATGGTAAATTTGAACCTTTTGAAAATGAAAGGGATATAATTGATGCCCAAATAAAAGAAATAGAAAGATTGCAAAATAATTGGAACACATTAAAGGAATGGGTCAGTGAAAATAAACAAGGATATAGGAAAGAAAGAAGTCAATTAGTAAGATTTGACACAAGTTTAGACCCAATCATAGAAAATATTATACAAACATATGACAAAGTGTTTGATGTAATGAGAGATTTAGAGCAGAGAGAAGGTAATAATAATGGAAAAGCAAACGATAACTAGAAAAGACGGAATTGTGTATGAAAGAAAATGCAAAGAGCCATCAAAATTAACAAGATGCCTATGCTTAAGGCTAAATGATGAAACTTTTGAAAAATTGCAAGAAAAAGGCAATCCAAGCAAGATAATTAGAAGCCTTATTGAAGATTATTTAGAAAGTGACGTGAAATAAATGAAAATAGGAGATTATGTAAGATTTAAAAATGGAGAAATAGAAAAAATACATTCATTTGCTGAAAAAGATAATCCATTATTTAATATACTTATAAATGCACGATATCATAATATTAATGAAATTGAAAAATATGGAAAACTTATTGATTTAATAGAAGTAGGAGATTATGTTAATGGGCGCCCTGTTTTACTTAAAGAAAATAATGAATTAGTATGTGGTTTATTATTAAGATATAAAGAAGAAAATATAGAAGATATTGTCACAAAAGAACAATTTGAAAGTATGAAGTATGAGGTGGAATAATGTTAAAGATAAAAGATTTGCCTACTGGAATGATTATATGGGATAAAAGAAACAATATTTTAGGAATAACAGGTGCAACATTACCTGAGCAATATTATAAATATTATTGTATTAAATTAATTGGGAATGAATTTGATTATTTGTTAGTAGAAAAAGTAGGTGATTAATTTGAAAGATGAAATAGATAAATTACAAACATATCGAAATTATTTATCAACATTAGCAACACGACAAGAATATGGAGATAAATATGGAGATACAGAAGAAATAGTAGAAATGTATGAAAAACAATTAGGCAAAGATGAACTATTAAATGAATTATTAGTAAAAGCATTAAAGAAATGAGAGGTGAATAATAATGTTGACATTACCAATTAAAAAGAAATGGTTTGATATGATTAAATCAGGCGAAAAGAAAGAAGAATATAGAGAGATTAAACCATATTATGAAAAAAGATTTTATGGGTTAAAAACATCTATATGTGGATATTCAGCAACACACGAAGGCAAAGTTATATTTAGGAATGGCTATTCAAACTCCTCACCAAAAATTATGTGTGATGTATTTATACATAAGGGTTATGGTAAAGAAGAATGGGGAGCAGAGCCTAACAAAGATTATTTTGTATTAAAAATATTAAGTGTGGAGGAAATATGAAGTATAAAGAATATATTGTAATATCATTCAAAGATATAGATTATATAGCTACTAAAGAAACTAATATAAAAACTATAAAAGAATGGTATGAAAAAGAATATCAAGATACATTAGACCTTGATGAAATAAAAATACTAACAGATAAAGAAAAAACTAAAGAATTTATTTTTATATCGGATGATGCAAAAACTCCTAGAAAAACTAATTGCAATAAATTAATTAACGAAATGATAAAAATATATGGTGAGTATAATTATATTTACTTATATGGAACAGAATGGTAGGTGTAGATTATGTATGTCATAGAAACTTATACTAACTATATAGGAAAAGAAACATTCAATGGTTATTATCTAACATTATATATAGTAAATGGTGAAAATTATGTTGCAATAGCTGATATAGATTTTGCTAAACAATATAAATCTAAAAAAAGAGCTGAAAATATGTGCGAAAAATTAAGCTACAATAATAATAGTAATTTGATTTATAAGGTAATGGAGGTAAGTAGTTATGTTAAAGATAAAAGATAATGTAGATTTAACTGAAAGACTATTTAAAAAGAGTGATGATGAATTTGACCAAATATGGAGTTATGGAGAATTACTATTTGATAAAGACACAAGAATAATAAGCCAAAATCAATTTTATGTTGGTGGTTATTTAACAGCAAAAAGATTAGAAAACTTATATGACCTAATAAAAGCAGATTTAGTAGAAAAGGTGGAAGAATGAATTTTAAGTTTAGTATAAATGAAAAAGTTAAATATTATGATTTAATTGGAAAAATTATAGATTGGAAAATAGAACTACTTGGTGATAAAGAATATAATTTATATTTAGTAAAATATGAAGATGGTGATGAATTATGGGCTTTTGAAAGTAGTTTAGAAAAAGCAGGTGATGAGTAAATGAAAGCAAAGGAAATGTTTGAAAAGTTAGGATATAAACTAACTAAAGAAAATGTTTTATATATTTATTATCAAAAAGATATAGGAAATACTATTAAAATTGATAAAGATAGCAAAAGCATAGAAAAGTATGTTGAAGATATATACCAAAATAGAAATTCGTATGGTTATATTACTTATAAAGAACTACAAGCAATAAATAAACAAGTAGAGGAGTTAGGTTGGTATGAATAAAGAAATAAAAGAAATATTAGATTTTTTAGATGATGATAGTAGAGAAAGACCTTTTGGAATATCCAATTATGATATAAAAGTATTAAGAGATTACATAACAAACCTAGAGAAAAAATATGAAAATGCTGTCGCCGATTATGAAATGGAAAAAGCCAAAAATAATATAATTGTTAAATTAGGCGATGAATATAAGTCAACAATAGATGATTTACAAAAGCATTGTTTAAATCAAAAAACAAAAATAAAAGAATTAGAACAAGAAAATAAAGAATTAAAAAACGAATTATTAAGTAAACCTGATAATGAAATAACATTAACAACTCAAGATGGGCAAGAACTTACAATAATTCAAAGTAAAAGAATAGATATGCAAGAAAAACTCAATAAATCATTAGAAGAAATGTATAAAAAATTAAATGATTACAAATCAAGAATAGATAAAGCAATAGAATATATAAAAATAAGTATGAATAATCCACAACCATTTTATGAATACATAATTGGAGATGAAAATGGGAAAGTTCAAAATCTTGATAAATTATTAAACATCTTAACAGGTGGTGATGAATAAATGTATGTAGATAATATTACAAGCAAAGGTGTAACTTTAAATAGTGTTGGTAAATCAATGCAAATAGAAGTATATGAAAAAGAAATACAAAGATTAAATGAAGAATTAGAAGAATATAAAAAAGATTTTAAAGAAGCAAATGATTTGGCATTTGAATATAAAAATATAATAAAAAAATTAGAAAAAAATTTAGAAGAAAGAAAAACATATTATTGTAAAGGTTGTAGTAACATTTATGAAGATAGTTTAGGTAAAACAAGATTAGTAAATGAAGATATATTTGATGAAATAACTTTAATTCAAAACAGATTAAAAGAATTGAAAGAAGGTAAATAATATGGAATTATGGATTAGAAGCCAAGATAGAGAAATGTTATTAAAAACAACCAGTTTGTGTATAGAAATTCAAAATGACGTTGACCCAAGATTACACACGTTTAATATATTTGCAAATGGGATTAAAATTGGAAATTATAAAACTAAAGAACGAGCATTAGAAGTATTAGATGAAATACAAAATATATTAATGCCAAAAGTAATTTTAAACGCTTCAAGTATTAAACCTATTGGAGAACATTATACCATTGATAATGGTGTTGTAGTACAAAATTATACTGCCGATGCAAAATGGGAACAAGTAGATACTTATGTATATGAAATGCCAAGTGAATAGTTTTAAAGTAGAACTATAATTTGACATATGACACATAAGATATTATAATATTACTTGAAAGTAGAACTATTTTTATTTAATTATATATAATGGTTTATTTTAGAAAGGAAGATAATACATATGGCTAAAACAACAACTAAAGAAAAATCATACAACAAGAAATACTATGAAAAACATAAAAAGAAAATAATCAAGGAAGTACAGGCAAAACAAAAGTCTAATAAGAAAGAATACAACAAAGACAAAAGAGAATATTATGCAGACAATCCCGACTATCGTAAGTACAAAAGAAAATATGCCGAAGAGTATCGCAAAAAAGAACCTGTTAAGTCAAAAGCAAAGAAATATCGTAAGGCTTTAAAAGAAAAATAATTTGCAAAGTTTTGTAAAGATTTTTGCAAAGAATATAAAAAGAATATCCAATAAGATATTCTTTTTTGTATATTTATAAAATATCCAAGTGATATACTTTACACTATATTTACACGAGATTATATCATATTTTTTGTAAAGTATATGTCAATTTACATCATATTTACACTGTAAATTTACACTTAATTTGTGTGTAAAATGTAAATCTTTTGTAATGTAAATAAATTATAGCATAAATATAAATATAAGTAAATATACATTATATTTACATATCAATAAATGTATATATATGTAAAAATGTGTAAATGCCTTTAATTCTTGCATAAATACCCCTGTTTTTGATTAAAATATTCTTCTAGTATATTTTATTATCTTTGGTATTTCGTGGCTCTAATCGTGTCTAAATTAGCAAATAATGATATATCTATGGTGTAGTTATAATCTAATATGCCATAATTTTATATCAAATATCAAATCTAACAAACGAAAATACAAAAATAGTATAGTTATACCATAAATGCTTTTTGTGGTTCTAAATGGCTTTAAAACGCAAAATAAAGGTATATTGTTTTATACCTTAAGCGGATGCAAATAAAAAAGACTATTTCTAGTCTTTATATAAATAATAGTGTATTATTTCATTTGCTTTTTGTTCTAAATCGTCCCCTTCTATCAAAACAATTGCTTCTATATCTTTATCCACTAATTTTTGCATATCTTCCAAATCTTTATCACTAAAATGTTTTAAAAATGCTATATCTTGCTTGTCGCACTCTAAACCGTATTTGTTTATATAATTTATTTCATTTTGTATATATTTCTTAACACTAAACATAAATTACACCCCAACTATATCTAAAGCCAACATAAAAGCCGTATCATAATTAGCCCCTAATTCTAAAAATAAATCAATAAAATATTCTAATTTTTCCATAAATACCTCCTAAATATTCTCAATTACAACCCAAGGCTCAGTTTTACCACTTGCAACCCAACCTGTTTTGTAATCTTCATATATTACTCTATACCAATTAAAACTATTGCCCTCGTGGTATTCTACAACTTGATATTTTTCCCCTTTATATACTTTCATAATAATATCGCTATCTAAGTCTATTTTGGGTCTTAAATTAATAAACTCTGCGTCAATAGTTATTGTGTAGATAACTCTTTCTTGTAATTTTTTTGCTTTGTTGTGTTGTGATATAGGTACTATCGCAACACCTACCAAAAACACAATTAAGTAAGTCACAACTTTAATTAAAATTTTATTTTTCATTTTTACACCTCTTTCTAATTCCATTTTGTCCCGTCATGTATGCCTTTTAATATTGCAAAAGCAATTAATAATGTCATAAGTATTATCATAATTGAACCTCGTTTTCTAGTAATTCCTTAATAGATAAAATGCAAGTAGTCAATGTATTATGCTCTTTAGTAAAGCCGTCTTCATATAATTCGTTTGATATGCTTTCTAGCATTTCCACTATTGCTTGTAATGTTGTCGCATTATTTAAGTTAAACACTGCAAAATTAACAAATTGCTCTTTTAATTGTTCTTGTGTCATATATTACACCTCCAATATACCTTTTTTAAATAATTCTTTTATTTCTTTATCACTTAAACCATTTTGCCTAAAAAACTCTTTTTGATGTCTTGTTGTTGTTTGACTATATTGCCCATAATAGATATATTTTGTTTCTTTTTTATACTCTTTTATTTCAGCAACCAATGTTCCATAACTATATAATTCTAATATATGTATATTTTTATTTACATAATAATCTTTTATTTTTGCTTTACCATAAAAACTTTGCCTTGCATCATATTGACAACTCAATTCATATTCCATATACTTACACCTCTTCCTTTAAATCAATTTATTTATTTTTTTAATATCTTTTATAATTTCTTTTAGTTTTAATTTTCTATTTAAAACTAAATATCTAACACACATTTGAACCATAATTAATATTTGCTCGTTGTCTTGTCTTTCTAACAAGTTAAACATATCTTTGCTAGTCATTGTTGTTCGCCCCCTTAACATATACATACTTTGCAAAACTGCTTTTTGTTCCGTATCTATCTATAAAATTAACTTTTTCGCTAATAATCATCATATTGTATTTATGCCTTAAATTGTATATAATTGCACTTAATCTTGTTGCCCCATACTCTTTAATGCTTTCCCAACTTGTAATACTGCCAAAATCTTCTAAATGTAGCATAACCGCTTTTGTTTTAGTCATTTTTTTCCAAGTTCTCATAATTTACACCTCTAAACACTCATTTATTTTTTCTAAAATAAAATCTTTTCTTAATTCTATATAATCAATTATACTTTCAATTAACGCTTTATTGTTATTATCATAATTGATGTAGTCTTTAATTATTTCATTTATACTTTCATAATATAAATCTAATAAGATAACATCATTTTTTAAATACCTATCATATAAAATTATAGATAAATAAAATCTTAATTCCATAATATACTCGTTACTCATATTTACACCTCTTTCCCTTAAAGTAGAACTATTATGCTTGAAAGTAGAACTAAATAGCATAATATGTTCCGTCTTTGATAATAAATTGATTGTCTACTAATCTTTCTATATAAAACTCGTAGTTATCTATTGCTTTTGCTATATAGTGTGTTCCACAATTATTGCTATCGGTTAAGTTATTCTTTATTAAATATCTTAATCTTTTAATTGTATTTTTCCAATCGTCCATATATTCTATGTTTGCTCTTTGCTCGTTTGTATAGAATAGATAGAATGTTTTATAATTTACTTTGAAAGTCATTTTATTCATAATCTTTCCTCGCTTTCTTGCCTTAATCATATCACGCTATTTTTGTGTTTAGGTCATTTTTGTAAAAATATTTTTCAAAATTGCCAAATTATATATTATATATAGTATATTATCTAAAGTATATTATCATAATATATTTTAATATATAATATATTTATATTTTTGTAAATTATTTGTAAAGTATCTGCAAAGTTTACATTTAATTGATATGTAAATTTACACCTATTTTAGTTTACACTTTACACAATGTTTACGCACGATTAAAAATGTCTATGATATGTCAAAGAACTGCCTATTGGTTGTCGCTTTTTGTTCGCTTTTTCTTGTTGTTGTTTTCATTGTATCATTGATTTTTTACGTTTAGGTCACTTTATAAAAAAATATTTTTTTACTTATATATAAGGAAACAAAAAAAGAAAATTAAAAAAATAATAAAAAAGTATTGCAATTATATTTTGGAGGGTGTATAATGTAATTGTTGGAGGTGATAAGATGGAAAAAACAAGACAAAAAAGCGTTGTTATATGTTTATTAATAATGGTTATAATATTATTAATAAATAACATCTATACAGAAAAGGCGGTTAACACTTGCATAGAAAAAGGAAAAAGCGTTCAAGTATGCAATGAGTTGAGGCGCAATTAATTAATAAAAAAATAAAATAAAAAAGTTTTAAAAAGAAGGAGAAAAAGAAAATGTATAAGATAAGAAGCACAAAAAAAGAAGTAAAAGAGGCAAGTTATAGAATTTTAGCGGTTGGTTATTGTGAAGCCCAGTTTTTATTGAAAGGAGAAAATCCCGTTTGTTATTGTGGGGGCTATTATGGTTGGGCTTGTGACAACTATGATTTATCAAAATATGGCTACAATTTAACTATATCAACTGGCTATAGTCCAATAAGTGATGTAAACATTTGCAAGGAAACACTACTAAAAAAATATGACATAATTAAAAAATACGAAGAAAAGGCAAGAAAAATCAACAACAACGGCGGAACTTGGGAACAAATTAAAAAGAAATTAGACAAAAACTTGATAGCATTTATCAAAGAGGTGTTAAAAAGTGAAGAATAAAAAAGCGTTCATATTATATAAATATAATACTTTCAATAATGATTTTGAGTATATAACGGAATATTACAACCTAAAAGAATTAAAAGAAAAAGAAAAAAACACGCTACACCTAAACGAAAAGACAAACATTCAAAAATACATAGCAAAAAGCATTGAAAACATAAAAGAGAAAATCAACGGGCGTTATATCATAATTAAAGAAGAGTTAGCCGACTAACTCTTTTTTTATTTTCTTAAAATGCTTATATATAGTAATAATATAGTAAAATGTAATGATATTATATTAATATAACTATATATAGGCTTTTTTGGCATTTTTAGGCTATTTTAGGGCTTTTTACCCTTTACTAGTATATTACTATTATATATGTATATTATATTAATATATGGCTATATTATAGCATTATATATATATTAATATTATATATCTATATTATATTATATTATTATAATATATTTATTTATAATGTTATAGTTATATAAATATAACTTGATATTATGTAATTATATTATGCAACTATAAAAGCGTAAAAAATACACAACACACGAACAAAAGAAAACAGTTTACAGACACTTTACACTGTAAATAGTCTGTAAAGTTTCAATATTAATCATTAATGAAACTTGACACCAATTAGACACCTTACCCACCCCCATATAGTGTAAAGCAAATGTCTAGAATTACCTCCTTCCACAACTCGAACAAAAAAATAACTTGAAATTTACCCCTATCTATGTTATAATGAATTATGAGGAAGTATTCCAATAGTAGAGAAACCTGTACAACTACAATATTTCATAAAAGTTGCAATGGAAGATATATAACTCGGCAACGGAGTTATAATTTGACTATGTATAGGAGATAATGTTGGTTCAAGTCCAACCTTCCTCGCATTAAATGCCAATAAGGATGTAGAGATACATCTTTTCTTATGCCCAAAAATTTTACTTGAGATTTACCATAATTTATGATATAATGAACTTGCGGTATGATTTTATATCATATGTTTGGTTTTGATACTAGGGTTTTAACACTCTAGTATTTTTATTTGCAATTTTACAAATTTAAAAAATATGATATAATGATTATAGTTTGGAGGAAAGATAAATGAAAAAACGTATAACAATATTAGGAACAGAATATAAATTATTTATTAAAAATGAAACAGAAGAACCTAGATTAAAGGATGTTTGGGGATTTTGCGACTATTTAGCGAAAGAAATATGTATTCGTGACGACATAGACAAAGAAACCGAAGAAAGTTGTAAGAATTTGATTAGTTTTAAGAAGAAAGTTGTAAGACACGAGATTATTCACGCATTTCTATTTGAAAGTGGATTGAAAGAAAATGCAAAAAGTTCTGCGTCTTGGGCAGAAAATGAAGAAATGGTAGACTGGATTGCGATACAATTCCCTAAATTACTAAAAATTTATAAAGAATTAGATATTGTAGGTGATTAATTGTGAATAAGATGCGTTTAATAAGCCATTACGATTGTTATGGTAGAAAAGATTATTGGGATGCTGATAGCGATGTATATGCTATAACTGATGATTTTGTAATGAAAGATGAATATAAAAGCATTCCTAGAGATAAGAAAGTTGCACTTTTAATAGAACCTAGAGCAATAGTGCCTGAAGCGTATGATTATGTAGGAAAACACTATGACGATTTTAAATATGTGTTTACAGGAGATGATGAATTACTTAAATTGCCAAATGCTAAACCAATTATATGGGGTGGTGTATGGTATAGGGAAGAAAATCCTGATAAATCAAAATTAATGTGTATGATTTCTAGTGATAAAGAAATGTGTGACCTACATAAAGAGAGAAAAAGGATTGCTAGAAAGTATAAAGACAAGATAGATGTGTATGGAACGATAGATGGTGGAGAATATGTCTATGATAATATACATAAAGACTATATGTATGAAGTAGTAATTGAAAATGACAAACAAGATATATGGTTTACTGAAAAAATATGCAACTGCTTTGCTAATAAGACAATTCCTATCTATTATGGTGCTAGAGATATAGGGAAATATTTTAATACTAAAGGAATAATAATTTGTAATAGTATAGAAGAAGTAGAAAATCACATAGACGACATTTTAACACATAAAGAAGAATATAGTGCTATGTATGGTATTCCCGAATTAGAAGAAAACTACGAATTGTCTAAACAATATGAAAATTTTGATGAAAGATTTTATAAAACATACGAAAAAGAGATAGAGGAGATGTTTTAATGGCAACCTCATATAAATATTACAAAAAGAATGTAAAAGAGTATCTACAATCTAAATTTACTGAAAATGCAACTATTTTAGATGTAGGTGCAGGATGTGGAACTTATTACAATCTATTACACGATTATTTTAAAACAATACACGCAGTAGAAGTGTTTAAACCAAACGTAGACCATTATGAGTTAGAAAAGAAGTATGAAGCAGTGTTTAATACTGATATTAAGGATTTTGAGTACGGATTTTACGCAATTATCATATTCGGTGATATAATAGAACATCTAACTGTAGAAGAGGCTCAACAAGTCTTAAAATACGCATACGATAGGTGTGATGAGATGATTGTTGCTGTTCCTTATGAGATGGAACAAGATATATGTGAAGATAACGTGTATGAAATACACAAACAACCAGATTTAACTCCTGAAATTGTATTAGAAAGATACCCAATGCTTAAATTACTATACAAAAACAGCAAATATGGGTATTATGTAAAGGATGATGCTTATGAAGAAGGTTAGTGTTATAATTCCTGTTTTTAATCAAGAAAAATTAATAAGAAAATGCCTAGAGAGTATTCCAAAGAGAGAAGATATAGAAATCATAGTCGTAAACGATGGCTCTACAGACAAAACAATGGGCTATTTAAAGAATTATAAGGCTTTTAGGTATAAAGACCTTATCATTATAGATTACGGCGAAAATAAGGGTGTTTCTTATGCAAGAAATGCAGGTATAGAAGCATCTAGTGGTGAATATCTATTATTTATTGATAGCGACGACTATTTGTTTACCAAAGTTTTTAATGAAATTGCAGATAATTACCTAGATAAAGATTATGATATGGTGTTCTATGATATGGAAAACAATGTAAAATATAGGTTTCTAGCAGACCAAAACAATTATCAATGCAAATATGGTAATTTTAAATTCATAAAAAGGTCATTTTTAGGTGATTTGAGATATACAATAGGTAAACAATATGCAGAAGATAAGGAATTACACTTAAAACTTATGGAAAAATACCCATATTGTTACTTTACACATCAATTAATGTATCACTATAATTACCCTAGAAAAGGTAGTTTGAGTGCAATAGGTGAGAAAAGGTAAAAAATAACTTGACATAGTAAAAATAATATGCTAATATATAAATAGCAATAGGTGCTAAACAAATTTGTTCTTTGAAATTAGATTATAATGAACCTTATGAAAGACTACAAGACAATGTAGTAAGGGTATCATCTTGCTCTTATTAGTCGTGAGAGAGATTTTACGATGGATTGAGTGAACATATATAGTAATATATGTGTTGTGATGTACGAAGTACAAAAAAAGATGATAGCAGTTTGGGTATAAGAGTTTATAAGACACAGGACTAATCGTTGGAAAATCGAGCAAACCGCCCAATGTAAAGGGAAAATAAAGCCATACAATTACCATTATCTGTGGTGGATAAAGAGTGATTGTATAAAACCAAAAATCCAATATGTGTGTAGTTGATGCCTAGAGATAGGTGTATAAGATTAGAAACTGGTACGAGTAGCACAAATCTACACAGAAAAATGAAGGAAAATGATATTTTGATGCACGGTCATTGCATAGTAAAATAAAAAAAGCCTAAAGTGTGTGAAAGTTGGTAAGAGAGATTTACTTTAGTAAAAAAAGGTTAGGAAAGAATAGGCAGTCGCTCTCCTATGAGGCTTCTTAACTGGCTAGTGGTCGAACAATAAATGGTTATAGCAAATTAATGTGAGGAACATCATTATAATTTAATTTCAGGGAACAAATTTTGTAGATAGCACTAGGGCAAGTATTTTGGTGCATAGAAATATGTACCATATCACTTCCGACAGTCTTTATACTTGCTCTGGTGGTGTCTATAAAGGCACTGCGAACATATCAATGTACTCGATGATATTTCGGTTTATTGCATTTTTACATCCGTGTTACCTAGTTATAGGTAGCACATTGAGTAGATATATAATTTAATTTGGTTAAAATTTGATGGAACTTCTTAATAATATTTTAAATAAAATAAGAACACGACATCAATTATAGGTTCAAGTCCTATTATATCTATTCAATGTGGTGCTTATAATAGGCACTAATGTAAATCCTTTGAAGCGTCACCACGCTTCTTTTTTGTTTATTTGACAAAACATTTACACTGATGTAAAATAAAATTAACTATAGCCATAAATCCTTTAATTCTTCTTTTTACCTCCCAAATTCTTTTGAGAAGGGCTATAGCCAAAAAAGTTAGATACCCCACTAACTTTTTTTGTTGCATTTTTTTAAAATTTGTGGTATTATTAAATTAAAGTAAGGAGTGGGTGTTGTGAGAACGTTTTTAGTTGTTTTATTAACAATTATAGTTTCTTTGTTAATAATTTTTTGGGGGGCATCAATGTTTTTGCTAAATTGTACTAAGGATTATTTAACAAAAAAGAGGTAGTTTATGAGAGAAATAATGTGGAATATTAGGGAAGTAAGATTTACTGATGTAGATGAAGTTTATAACAATAAGGATAAGTATAGGGACGTTATTTCCTGTTTTGATAGCGAAACACTAGAGATTTATAAATGGTATTTTTATCATCAATTATGCTACATCCCCTATAAAAGAATAAAATTAAAAGATTTGTTGTGGGAATATTTAATGGGATTTGATAATTTACAATCTTTATCCCTTGAATATAGACTATATAAAAATTGTAATAAATAGCAAAAAGTTCGTTTGACTAAAAGCATTATTTGTGTTAAAATTGAACTATAGAAAGGACGATTATATGGAAACAATAACAATTACACTAATATTAAGCATTTTAGCATCTGTAATAAGCGTTCTAAACCTTGTTTTTAATCGAAAAGATAAATCTAATAAAGATGGTGAAAAAGATGGATATAAATGGGGACAAATCGATGCGAAATTAGCCAGTATTGAAAAAACATTAGCAAAAATAGAAGAAAAATTAGATACTTATGACAATGAGATAGATAGTCGTATTGAAAAAGCATTAAAACAACATATAGCGGTTTATCATAAGAAAGGATAAAAATGAGAGAAGATATTGTGGCATTAAAAAAAGACATTAAAGAATTAAAAAATCAATCATTTGCATTAGAAATATTAGGAGATTATAAAAAACAAAATAAAAGGCTATTTGTAATATGGATTACAACATTTATAGCATTTATTTTACTTTTGGGATATGTATTATTCCTTTTGAATGATATTTCGATTGTTGAAAGTAGCAACATTGATATTCAAGATGTAAATAGCATAGATAATTCGCATATTAAGATAGGTGATGATTTGTGGGAAAAATAAAATTAAAAAAGGAAAAATATAAAATAAGGAAATCTAAAACAAAAAATAAACATTGTCCAGTATGTGGCAAATTTATAAAGAAGTAATAATATGTTTGATTTAACAAAAGCAGAATATGAAAATATATGTGATGAATTAATGTTAAATGATGAATACAAAAAATTGCTTGAAATGAAGATAAAAGGATATACAAGAGCCAAAATGGCTATTCAATTGAATGTAAGCGAACCAACATTAGATATAATGATTAAAAAATTAAAGAAAAAAATTATGAAAATTATATAATATATTTAAAAGAACTTGATAAAAACAGGTTCTTTTTTTGTGAGATAATTGTTGCAGAAAGGAGATAATACCACTTAATAAAATTGTTTAAAACGCAACTTGAGGAGTAATAAGGTATTATCTTTTTTCATGCAAGGAGGAATATATATGTATAATTATCCGTTTGTTAATGCTTATAACCAGCAATTAAGTATAGATAAACTCAATGAACAAATAAATAGCCTAGAAAAAATAAAATCCCAAATACAGCAATCAACACCACAGCCAACAAACCTAACGCAAAATTTTCAATTAGCCCCTACTAATAGAGATGTGATAAGATATGCTAATTCTATTGAAGAAGTTCAAAGAGATATGGTTATAGGAGAAACACCATATTTTAGCAAAGATATGTCAGTAGTTTGGGTAAAAAATACACAAAATCAAATAAAAACATACGAACTTAACGAAATAGTGCCAAAAGATAGTAAAGATATGCAAATAGAGTTTTTACAATCGCAAATAGAAGAATTAAGAAAAGAGATGAGCAAAAATGAACAATTTATTACAAATGATATTCCAACAAAAGATGAGCCAGATACCAAACGGGATGATGAAAAAACTAGAACAACAGTTGAAGAGAGTAAATCCGCAAGCGTTTCAAAGTTATCAGCAAGCAAGAAAAGAGAATAGAAACCCTAATGAATACTTAAATGGCGTGATAGACGGATTTAATCCTGAACAAAAACAACAATGGGAACAAATGATGTCACAATTTAATCAAAAATAAGCCTATTAGTAGGTTTATTTAGGAATATATGCTAGTTGTGTATTCCTAAATAAGTCTATTACTAGCATGGATTTATAGAAAGGAAGGAAATCTATGAATGGAAGTTCTAATGGCATTTTACCAACAGTAGAATTAGCGACAACAAATGGAAACGGATTTGCTTATCCATACCCAGTAATGGCTGGAGGATTTGGAAACGGCGGATTTGGTGGCTTTGGTGGAGATAGCGCTATATGGTTAATCGTATTATTGGCGTTAATCTGGGGTAATAATGGTAATGGCAATGGTTTCTTTGGTGGAAACAATGGTTTTGACAATGGCTATGCTTGGTTAAGCAATGGTCAAAAAGACATCATGGCAAACACTAACAATGGATTTGACACACTACATTTATCTAACCAATTAGACACTGTAAACAATGGTATTTATTCATTATCTAACCAATTATGTAATTGTTGCGCTGATATGAACAATACAGTTAGCAATGGTTTTTACAATGCCGAAGTATCTGCTTGCAACAGACAAATGGCTAACATGAACCAATTATTCGGTTTAAGTACACAATTAGCCAGTGCAAGTGCTGACAATAGACTTGGCGTACAAGACTTAAAAGCAACTGTAATTAGTGAAAATTGCTCTGATAGGGAAGTTTTAAGACAAATCGGTCAAGATATTCTTGTAAATCAAACTGCTAATACTCAAAAAATAATTGATGAAATTTTTAGAGATAGATTAGACGAAAAAGATGATAAAATTGCAGAATTAAATAGACAATTACAAATGGCTGATTTAAGAGCATCACAAATTGCTCAAACACAAGCAATAACTTCAAATATATACAATGAATTAAAGAATTGCCCTATTGGCACAGTTCCTGTTTATGGAAGCCAACCAATATTCACTTGCCCAAACAACAATGGTTGTGGATGTGGATTTAACACAACAAGTCAATTTATTTAATAGCATACAGTCGATTACGACACACTCGATTACGAGAACTTGCTAAAATGTGTTGTTGCAACACAAATGCAACACAATGAGAATAGGCATAGTTCTATTCTCTTTTATTTTTAAAATAACTATAAAATGCACAATATTTGTGCAAAATTTGTGAAAAAATCTAAAAAATGCGCAAAATATTTAAAAAATTGTGCAAAATTATTGAAAGGAGAAAGAAAAATATGATTGAAACTATAATTAATGAGCCTTTGGCTCTACCAAGTAATGCAAGTCCAGTAACTTTTGATGAAACTACTATTAGGACTAGATGTGCTTCTTGCTGTGGTTGGTTAGATTATTCAAATGGTAATCCTAATTTTAAAATATTTGGAAATGGGTACACAGGTTATTATGATGTAGAATTTAGTGCTTCTGTAAGCACTGCCACTGCTGGTGTTGTTGCAATAGGTTTATTCCAAGATGGTGTGTTAATACCTGATACTGTAAGAGCAGTTACTATTGATGCATCCGATGATTACGAAACTATTTCATTTGATAAGAAGTTAAGAGTATGCCCTAGAGGAACTACTAACATATCAGTTCAAAGTGTTCCAAGTGTACCTACACCAACTGACCCTACAACACCAATAGCAACTACACAAGCAATTATTACTAATGCTACATTTAGCATTTCAAGGATTTAATGAAAAATAATATGGACACAGCATCTTTAATTTTGCAAATATATAGCGTTATTTTACTATTACAAGACTATAACAATAGTGATTTGATGCAAGAGTTGCAAACACAAGATGAAAGATATTTAAAAACAATAATTAGACAAAACGAAGAAATATTAAAACTCTTAAAAGAAAGGAGTGAAAATAATGGACGAAAAGGTAATTAGTAAAGTCGAAGAAAAAATAAAAGAAATATTAGATGATGATATAACACCATCTAATTTAGATAATTTATATAAGTTGTCTAAAATAAAACACATGGCAAAGGAGGATAAAAATATGAATTACGGAAATTACGGAAACTATAATGGCAGAGGACCAAGCCGTGGAAGTTATGGCGATGGCAATTACGGAACAAATTATGGCAATTACGGTGCTTATGGGAACTATGGAAATTATGGAAACTATGGAGATGGTTCTTATGGAAGAAGAGGCTACGATGCCAAATATCGTGGATATGACCATATAGATAGAATGGGTGAAAACTACGGTAGATATATGGAAGGCAGAGAAAGATACGGTGCTAATGAAGATACTAAAAAAAGTTTAGAATATATGTTAAGAAGTGCCGAAGATTTTTTCAAAATGCTAAAAGAAGATGCACAATCTCAAGAAGAAGTAATGATGATTAAAGAAACTGCGCAAAGAATAGCACAAATGTAATATGAATTATAGATATCACAATGCTAACCCTCAAAAGAGGCATATTGATGACTGTGTTATTAGAACAATAAGCACTTTAACTAATAAAAATTGGAACAAAGTTTATGATGAATTAAGTGACCTTGCAAACAAAGATGGATTAATGATGGATAGTGTAGAATTTGTAGAGAAATATTTAGATAGCAGGTACTTAAGAAAATGTCATTACTCAAAAACCGTTAAAGAATTTGCTAAGGAGTTCCCTAAAGGAAAATATGCAGTCACAATGAATGGTCACATTACTGCTGTCATTGATGGTATTATATATGATACATTTGACCCTAGTGACAGAATAATTAGATGTTCTTGGGAAATTAAATAAAAAATATTGACATAAAGTCAATAATGTGTTATTATTAAATTGCGAGTGGAGTTAGATTATGACTTGTTCGTATTAACAACATTCGCTTCTTTTTAAAACTATTTTTATTTTTAAACTTAAAAAGATAGAATTTAATCTATCTTTTTTTGCTTATCTAAATAAGTGCATCCAACAGCAAACGCCGACCATATATCTTTTTTAAATCCATAAAAGAAGCCTTTGTTATTTTTAGTGCCTACTTCTCCAAAACGGTCTATTAACGCTTGTCTAATATTGCTATCTTTGGCTTTCATAGAATTACATAAGTTCATTTTTTCTTCTCTACGATATATATATTCATAGTCAGGACAATTTCTTGCTTGTATAAATCTGCCTATCCACACACAAGTTTCAAATATAGATGCTCCGACAGGCATCCCATACGAAGCAACCATTTCAAGAATTAATTTATCATAATTAAGTTCTATCACTTTCATAAGCATTTGCTCGTTGCTTATTTTACCAAATTCTATAGGTTTGTATGTGATTTCATCCATCAAACAATAGCCACTTTCTTCATTTCCTGCATCAATAGCAAGTATAGAATTATTTTTCATTTTTCATTTTCCTTTCCATACTTAACATAAATTTAACTTTTTTTTTCATTTTTTTCAATTCTTTTAACCTATAAAACATTTTTGTTCTTGTGGATTGATTAAGATAATTAATATCGAGGTTTCTCTTTACACTTTTTTCTTCTATTTCAATTTTAACTAATTCATCAAGTAATTCATTCCTTGTCACTTTATCACCTTAATGTAATTTTAACACAAATTGACTTTTTTTGCAAATCATGTTAAAATCTCTATAGTTAGGAGAGATGAATATGCCTAAAAAGAAACAAAAAAATACTGAAATAGCCGAAAGCGAAATAGTAGAACAAAACGAAGTTAGAAAATTAGAAGAATTTTATGTAAATGGTGTAGTAAATGATTTATTACCTAAAATTAAAGAGAAAAAAGAAGAATTAGTAAATGGCATGATAGAATATGCAAAAAATCACGAGGTTGAATGTAAATGGACTAAAGATGGTGACCCTATTGATTGGAAAATTGTAATAAACCCTATTGTTATTACAAATTCATTTTTTAAGCCAATTATTCCCATAACAAGCCAAGAGCCAATTTATAACGCCGAAACATTGGGTGTGGTGTTCGACTACTATAATGAATTGTTGGCAGAAGTAAATGACAAAATAGGCAATTTCCCAAGTTCGCTTACATTATTTTGTAAATTTGCTGGGATTACCATGTACACATTAAAAAAGTATAAAAATAGTGACGATTATAGTATGAGAGTTGTTGCAGAAAAAATATACGACCAAATAGGTGACGAAAACATAACTATGTCACAAATGGGAGTAGTAAGAGAGAGAACGACATTATTTAAACTTAAATCTCAAAACGAAATGGTAGAAAAGGCTCAACCTAATGTAAATATAAATGCAAATATAGTTGATGTCGATTTTGATAGAATACAAGAAAGATTAGCAAAATATTCTCAATATTCAAATAAGAGGAAGAAATAATTATGGATAGTAAAAAAGTATATCAAACTATTAATGAAATATTATCTGTATTAGAACAAAACTTTAAATATAGTTACGGCAATAAGATAAAATATGATGATATATTTGAAATGATGAAAGACTTGTATGCCCTTTTTACTAATTTTGAGAAAAATACAAAGGCTTGTGGCGAACTTGCTATAAAAAGATATATTCCTTTACTAGATTTACTTATCAAAATAGATACAAACCCAAGCCATTTAATAGAATACGAAAAACATTTAAAAAATGCTTATAAATTAGGTGCAAGAATAAGTTTAGAGCATTATATGGTTTATCGTGAATGGGATGAACCTGAAAAAGATAAATTTTTTGAGCCTAGATATAACATACTCGTAGGGTATATTCATTATTTACAAGAACTTGAATGTAACCCAGACTTTTTAACACTTGTTTTTAATGCCCCATCAGGTTATGGTAAAACATACCCTAAAAAGGTGAGTGAAGGTTGGAGTTTTGGCTTCAACGACACAGGGGCTTTTCTATCTTTATGTTCTAACGATGATGTTGTTAAAAGTGGTTCAAGAACTGTTATAGATGAAATAAAAAGTGAGCCATTTGGAGAGGTATTTCCAAATTTAAAATGGAATGAGAACGATAAAGACTTTTTCCTTAAAGAAACTGATGAAAAGTGGAAATTAAAAAATTGCAAATTGCCGTTTAGTTATTATGCTAAAACAACTCAAGCAAATGTAGTTGGTTCTCGTGCTAGTAAATCAATTCATATTGACGACCTTTATCCTGATTATAAAGAGGCTATGAACCAAGAATTAAACAAATACTATTACAATAAATCAATTACTGTATGGGAAAAGAGATATGTTCAAAATAAACCACCTAAAGTATGTATAACTGGTACTTTATGGGCTAGTGGAGATTACATCGATTTAAAAATACAACAATTAAAAAGAGAACATACATTTAAACCACATCCTAAATATCCATATACACTAATTAGTGAAGATGGTAGTTGTGCTATTATTCAAGTACCTGCTCTTGATTACGAAACAGGGGAAAGCACTTGTCCTGAACTTAAATCTACACAGGAATTATTAAAAGAAAAAAATAATATGGATGAGTATTTATGGGAAACAAATTTTCAACAAAGACCAACAAACCCTGAAAGTTTAGGCTTTAGTTATGATAAATTAAGACAGTATCGCACAATACCAGAAACCGATTATAAAGGTGCATATAGCGTAATAGATGCTACAAGAAAAAGTGGTAAGGACTTCTTTGCTATGCCTATTTTTAAAAAAGTAGCAACAGATACACTTAATGATTATTATTTAAGAGATGCTTTATTTACACGAACTGCAACTAAAGATATGTACAACGATATAGTAGATAAAATAATAGAACATAATATTATATTACTCGTAATAGAAAGTAACGTAACAAGTGAATTAAAGCAAAACATTGAAAGAATATGCGGAGAAAGAGGAATTACCCCACCTGAAATAATAGAAAAATATAATACAATTCCAAAACCAACAAGAATTGAGAACGAAAAACATATAATTAAGAAGCAACTTGTGTTTCCAGAAAGAGGAATGTATGGGGAAAATACTGCTATGGGCAAATTTATGGGCAATTTAACAACATACAATTCGACAGGGACAAATGCAAATGATGATGCCCCAGATGCTTGTGCTTTATTTGCAAGTGAAATAATTGAAGAAAATAGTCAGCCACAAGTTGCTGAACCATTAGATTTTGTAAGACAATTTATGTAATTGTCTTTTTTGCAATATATTTGTGTATTTTTTACGCAAAATTTACATCATTTTACATATAACTTTGTGTAAATTTGACAAAAAGCAAAAAATATTGTATATTTATACGATAGATAAGGAGTTGATGATTATGCGCACTTATGGGCGTTCAACTATATATGCAAACTATACTGAAAAACAACTTCTTTCAGGGACACAGGAACAAAAAGATGCTAAAGTGTTAGACATTTTAAAAAATAGTATAGGAAATCATGAAAACAATGCCGAAGAAAGTGAGTATTTATATAATTACTTATACGGCGACCAAGACATCAAAAATAAAACAAAATTAACAAGGACTGACATAAACCACACTGGGGTGGAAAATTGGGCTTTTGCATTTATGGATTGGAAAAAAGCATTTTTATTAGGCAAACCAATTCAATATGCACCATTAGACAATGTTGCAAATGAAGAAATTTCGACATTGAATAAGTACAACATTTTTGAGGATAAAGACCAAAAAGACCAAGAACTATATGAGGACATATTTTCTGTTGGTAGAGCATTTAGGTATAACAACCATAGTAATGTAACAGAAGATGATGAAGCCCCATTTGACATTATAAATTTAGATATGTTAAATACAGAGGTAGTATATTCAAGTTCCATTTCTAAAGAACAATTATTAGCATTTGTAGTAACTCAAAAACAATATATAGTACAGGAAGTTAATCCTGAAACAGGTGAAAAAGAAAATAAGCCGAAAAATTATAATGAATATACTGTATATACAAGAAATATGCAATATATAATAAATGACAAAAATGGTAATTTACAAATAATTAATAGAAAGCCAATAGTACAAGATTGTCATTTGATTACTGAATATTATTTTAATAAAAAGAGAATGAGTTTGCTAGAAATATGCAAAGATATATTTGATGATATAAATTATGTAGAAAATCTTGATGAAGATGATATTGAGGGATTTGTAAACTCTATAATGGTATTTACAAACGCAGAAATAAATAAAGAAGGTATGGATGCTATTCAAAAATATGGTGCCGTATCAATTAAATCTACAGACCAAAAGAAAGCATCAGTAGAATTACTACAATCAAGGCTTAAGTCACTAGACACCCAAATATTTTATTTAAGGAAATTAAGTGCTTTACACAGCATATTAAGTGTTCCACAAGCAAATAACAGTGGTGAAATAAGTAATGCCGAAACTGGTAAGGCTTCATTAGTCGGTCAAGGTTTTACGAGTGCAAGTGTAAGAGTTGAGAATGAAGAAAAAGCATTTAAAAAATGTGATAGGAATGCCCTTAAAGTTGTTTTAAGAATTTGCAAAAATGACAAAAATAGTGGTATAAAAAATTTAAAAGTTAGCGACATAGACATAAAGTTTAGTAGAGATTTAAGTGACAACTTACTTGTTAAGACACAGGCTTTAATAAATATGCAAACAGCAAACATACCACCACAGGTTGCTAACGCTGTTGTAGGTTTATTTAGTGACAGTGTTAAAGTGACACGTTTGCAAGAAGCATATATGAAACAAAAATTGTTATTAGAAAATGAAATAAAAAGAGTTCAAAATAACAATAATTTTGAAAAAATAAGTGAACAAAACAATGTTATAGAAGATACAATTTCCAATGAAGAGCAACAAAACTAAAAATATGGGGACAGCAGGTTCGAAACTGTTTACCTGAAACCTTGTTAAGTAAGGTATTACCCATAAAAACATATATTTCTAACAAGGAGAAACAAATATGAAAAACAATTATACAGTTTATATGCACATATTTCCAAATAATAAAATTTATATAGGAATGACAAAAATGAAGCCTAAAGAAAGATGGCACAGTGGATTAGGTTATCACAAAGAACAAACTTTAATGTATAATGCTATTAAAAAATATGGATGGGAAAATGTGAAACATATAATTTTATATGAAAATTTAACAAAAGAAGAAGCCGAGCAAAAAGAAATTGAACTTATTGTTCAATACAAAAGCAACAAAAATGAATATGGCTACAATATTGCTAATGGTGGCAATGGTTCTCATACAGTAAGTGATGCCACAAAACAAAAATTAAAAATTAAAAATGGTGGGGAAAACAATTATTGGTATGGTAAACATTTATCTCAGGAACACAAAAGCAAAATAATTAAAGCAAAAAAAGGCAAAAGATATGGTGGTGCTATATCTTTAATGAAAAAAGTAAGACAATTAGATTTAAACCATAATTTTATATGTGAATTTAATTGTATAAAAGATGCAGAAAGATATACAAACATACCTTATCAAAATATTTCAATGTGTTGTAGAAAAATAATAAAAAAAACTCACAATTATATATTTGAATATGTAGATAATCAAGGGCAATAGCCCTTCTATATCGGCAATTAGAGTATTCGGTAGGTGCAACTCCTACTAGCCGACCTAAAGATATAACATTTGGTTTGCTTACTAATGTTATACATATAAATCTCTAAAAGGTTTGTTAGATACCGTAAAAATCTATCGTTAAGGAGGAGATAATATGACAAGAGATGAGGCAAGAAAAATATTAGGAGAGGAAGCAACAGAAGAACAAATCACTAATTTGTTAAACAACTTTCATATTCAAGAAAGTAATAAAGTTAAAGAATTAGAAAATCAAATTAATTCATTAACTGCAACTGCAAATAAATATAGTGATTATGATGAAATCAAAAAGCAATTAGATGACATCAATAAGGCTAATATGAGTGAACAAGAAAAACTTGAAGCACAAAAGAAAGAGATTGAAACAAATCTTAAAAATTCAAGAATTATTGTTAATACTGCAAAAGCAAAAGAAATATTGGCTGGTCTTGATTTGGATGATGATATTATTTCATTAGTGGTTAGCGATGATGAAACAAAGACGATTTCTAGTGCTAACAAATTAAAAGCAAAATTTGATATGCAAAAAGAAAATGTTGCAAAGGAAACAAAAGAAAGTCTAATTAATATAGACTTAACTCCTAGTATATCAAATGTTAATCAAAATGATACAATGACACTTGATAAATTTGATAATATGAGTGCCGAAGAACAAATCAAATGGCTAGACGAAAATCCAAACGGATTAGATAGTCTAAATTAATTAAGTAAAAGAAGGAGAGATATAAAATGGAACAATTTAGAGGTAAAATATTTAATGAAGAAGTATTTGAAAATTATACTAAGAAATTACCTAGTACAAAAGAAAATTCATTAATAAAAAATGGTTTATTCAAAAACGTAAACAAATATAAAGCAAAATTTGCAAGTCAAACAGGTGGATTTGCAGTTGTAGAACCAATCGAAGGAAGAATTGGTGGAACACCTGTAAACTATGATGGAAATACAAATATTCCAAAAGGTGCAGAAAGAGATACTTTCTTCCAAAGAAAAGTTGCTTATGGTAGAGCAAACTCTTGGGGAGAATATGATTTCAGTGCTGACATCACAAATAAAAACTTTATGGCTGAAGCAGGTGAAGTTAAAGAATATTGGGATGAACAAAGACAAGCAACTGTATTAGCAATCTTAGAAGGTATCTTTGGTATGACAGGTGGTGTTAATGGTCAATTCGTATCTAAACACACTTACGATATTACTAATAGTGCTAATCCTGAATTAGGTGCAGACAGTTTAAATAGAGCATCTCAAAAAGCATTAGGAGATAAAAAAGGCAAATTCAATGTTATCTTTGTACACTCAGCAGTATCAACTAACTTAGAAGGATTAAATTTAATCAACTTCTTAAAATATACTGATGCTGATGGTATTGAAAGAGATTTAACTATTGGTACATATAATGGAAAATTAGTTGTTGTAGATGATGAAATGCCTGTAACATCTGATAGTACAGGAAATATTTACACATCTTATGTATTCCAAAAACAATTTTTCGAATATGAAGATTTAGGTGTTGTTGCTAATAAACCAATCGAATTAGCAAGAGATGCTTATGATAAAGGCGGTAAAACCGATTTAATTTCAAGAATAAGAGAAATTATAGTACCTATGTACATTTCTTACAAAGGAGAAGATGCTTTATCACCAGAAAATAGTGACTTTGCTACAGGTTCAAATTGGGAATTAGCAAACAATGGTAAAGTCGGAGATAATAAAGTTTATGTTGATGACAAATTAATTCCTGTTGCAAGAATTATTTCAAGAGGATAATTGGGAAAGGAGAATGGCTTATGGAAAGTGAAACAACACAATTAGATTTGTTAAAAGAAAGAATTGAATATGATGAAAATATCTTTACTGATAATACAACTTATGAAAAAGTGTTAAATAGATTGCTAGAAGATAGCAAATATGTTGCACTTTCCTTAAGGTTTCCTTACAAGGATTATTCTAATTTAGAATTACCAATTAAATATTACAACTGGCAACTAAGATGTGCGGTTGAAATATATCAAGGCATTGGTACAGAAGGTATTAAATCTTATAGTGAGAATGGCTTGAATTGGACTAGAGATAGTGGTTACATTTCTTCTGAAACGAGAGGGGAAATAGAGCCATTAGCAGGATGGATAGAAGAAAGTGATACAAATGGCGAAATTTAACCCAAAAAGTAACATATACCAAAATTGGAAGAAAGATATGTATATTGCCACGAAAGATGAAATTGAAATGGATGACTATGGCAATGAAATAGTCACATACAACGAACCATTTTTCTTTGGCAAAATAAATTATCAGCCATTAACTTCAAAACAAATGGAAGCATTTATTAAAGAATATGGTGAAACTGAAAACAATGTAGTAAGTTGTCTTATAAGTTTCAGCGATAGATACAAATTCAATGTATTTGATATAGCATATTTATATGATGCAACTCCAAGCGGAGAAGTTAAATATGGTGCTAATGCAAATTATAAGGTTAGAGCCTTTAAACCGCAAAATACCCAAATAATGGTAATTCTTGAAGAAATAACAAAGGAGGAAAGCAACAATGGATAAAGTAAAAATAAAAGACATTAAAACAGGCGCAGTTAAAGAAGTTAAAAAATCTTTAGCGGGCGACTTTATAGGAACTGGCAAATTTGTACTTGTTGATGAAGAGAAAAATAGCGAGTACAAAGAGCCAACATCATTTTCTAGTAAAAAGAATAAATAAATATGGTGATTATCAATGGGATTGAAAGTTAAATTAGAATTAACTGGAATAGACAAATTAAAAAAACACATAGATTTTGTTAAAAAAATATCTTTGTTAAAAACAGACAAAAAATTTCAAGAATATATTCAAAATAAGTTTTTAGAAACGGTAAATCAAGTGTCTATGGAAAGATTGCCATTAGGCTCATTGAGTTTAGAGTATATAGAACATAACCAAATAAGGAAAGTGGAAAACGGTTTTATTCTTTATAATGATACCGCCATTGAAACTGATACAGAAGGATATGGTGGAAAATTTAGTATAGCACTAGCCTTTGAATATGGAACAGGCATTGTTGGTCAAGATAATCCTAAATTAGGTGCTTGGCAATATAATGTAAAAGGTCACATAAATGGTTGGTGGTATCCAACTGATGATAGTGACCCTAATCCAACTAAAAAAATCACAAAAGATGGATTAATACTTGCTTGGACTAAAGGTTTTGAAGGTTATGAAATATATAGATTTACATTAGAAAGAATTAAATCAAAAATTAAAGATTGGGTAAGCAATTATGGAAACGGAGGAGTTGCAAAATGATAATAGAAATATATAACGAAATATTTAATGAATATCAAAAGTATATATATGATAATAACATTTTTGGTACAACTGTTGCAAAAGCATATACAAATGCTCCTACAAAATTTCCGTTTATTTCTTGCCAATTAAGTAACTCTATAGATACCGATTATTGCACCATAGATAAAATTGAAAAATATGATGGAATGTATTTGACAATAGATATTTACACAAAAGATAAAACCATTGATAGTAATACATACGCTTCAAACTTTATAAATGATGAATTAACTAATTTGACAATAAAGTTTTTTGAAAGTAAAAATATGAGAAGAACTTTGTGTAGACCAACTCCCAATGCTGATAAAGGCATCATGAGAAAAACAATACAATATCAAGGATTGGTTAGTTGTTATAAAAAAAATATTATAAGGAGATGAATTAATTATGTTTAATAGTATTGAAGATAGAGCGTTAAGTGAACACGAAGGTTCAGGAATATACTCTAAAAAATCAAATGGTAAGTATTCATTATTCTTACCTGTTACAGGAACAGGTGAAAATGGCGCAACACCAGCACAACTAGATAAAACAGCAGTGGGTAATAAACAAGCAACATCTGTAGAAGGACGTCAAGAAAACCCACAAAAAACTTTACCATTCTTTGCACATAGAGATAATATTAATGTATTAGAAAGTGTTAAAGGACAGGTTATTGATTTTATGAGAGTTTTGCCTGACATGACTGCTTTCAAATATTCAGGAAAAGTAAGTTATAAATTAAATAATACTGATGTTGGAGCATTAGAACAAGGAGAAATGACTATTACACCAGAAACTTCTGATGAATATGTAGAAAATTGCTTTGACTTAATTGAAGATACAGTAGTTTATACTTCTGCTATTGATGATAAAGTTAAAATTGGGCATACTGGGGCTGATGCAACTAAAACTATTGCTTTAGCAACAAATCCTAGTGATGCAACTATAACTGCTACAAGTGATACTACAGGTGTTGCAACGGTTGCATATACTACTTCAACTAATTCAATTACAATAACAGGTGTTGCTTCTGGTAGTGCTGTTATTAAATTGGTTGCAAGTAAAGCAGGATATGCTTCATTTACAAGAACTATATTAGTAGTAGTAGAATAATTAAAAAAGATATAGCAAGGCGCTTTAATTAAAAGTGCCTTGCAAATATCATAAAAAGATGGGAGATAATTATGAAGAAAAATGAAATAATAGAATTAAATGGTGTTGAATACACATTAGAATTAAATAGAGATAGTTTTTTACAAATAGACCAATTATGTAATATCCAGAAATCAATGGATATTATCCAAAGGGGTCTATACAAATATATGGATGATGAAGAATTAAGCGATGACTTTGACCTTAATACATTATCAGTTGATGAAAATGCAATAAAAGAAGAAGTTGAACTTAAGGAAAAAACATTATACAAAATTATTGAAAGAGCATTTTTGATTTGGTTAGCCCCTAATCATCACCTAAAACCATCAGAGGTAAAAGAATTACTAAAACCTTACTTTGAAGATGAAGAAAAGGAAAAATGGCTTGGTGAGCAATACGGTAAATATCTTCAAGAATGTATAGAAATTAGGGAAAGTTACAACGAAGAACAAAAAAACTTGAAAGCCCTAGCCAACAAAAAATAGTAGAAAACGAAGAAGATATATTAAAAAAATATAATGGTTCTTATTATGAATACTTTTGTAATTATCTTTTTCCACAAGCAATAGAGTACGGTATGAGTGCAGAAGAATTTTGGAAAGATGACCCACAATTATTCATTTCATACCGTACTTCTTTTATTAATAAGAAAAAAAGAGAAATGCAGGAATTAGATTATAAATGTTGGTTACAAGGGCTATATATACACGATGGAAACGGTAAGTTATTTACCTCATTAAAGCAATTTATAGGCAATATGGTGGCAGGAATGTTTAAAGGAAACAAAGATAATACAAAAATTGATACATACCCTACAAAACCATATATGGAAATTATGAATGAAGAAAAAAAGAAAAAGCAAATAACAAGTAAAGAGCAAAAATATAAAGATTTTGAAAACTCTCTTATATATTTTGGAACATTAAAACAACAATATTTAGAAAAGTTAAAAAAGAAAGGAGAGTAAAATATGAATGATAATCAAGAAGTTAGCATTAAATTTATAAATACCATAACTGGCGATAAAAAATTAGAAGAATATGAAAAACGCCTTCAAAATATTTATTCATATATTTCTAGCATACAAAAAGGTCAATATAATGCAATAGGTGAAGTAGGCAAGGTTGTCAATGGGCTTGGTAAAAGTTCTGATGAAACGAGCAAAAAAACCAAGAAATTTCGTGATATTTTGCAAAGTGCTTTTAAAATAACTAATATAGTTGCGACAATTAAAACAGTAACAAAATTAACAAAAACGATGGCAAATCTAGTAAATCAAAGTTCAGCATACATAGAAAACCTAAATCTATTAGAAGTTGCGTATGCAGACATAAATAAATCTACAAATACATTTAATAGGGATATAGAAGAAACATCTAGTCAAATAGAAGGACTAATAAACAAAATGGCTGAAATATATGGTTTGGATGAAAGCCGTTTAACAAGACAATTTGGTATTTTTAGGCAAATGGCAAATGCAATGGAACTTCCTTATGAAACTGCTAGCGATTTGTCTGAATTGTTGGTAAAAATGACTAATGATATAGCATCATTATATAATCTTGACTTAAATAGAGCAAGTAACGCATTACAATCTGCATTAGCAGGTCAAGTAAGACCAATAAGAACTGCTACTGGTGCTGATATTACAGAAAAAACATTACAACAGACAGTAGATGCTTTAGGATTAGATAGGTCTATTAGTGAATTGTCTTATGTAGAAAAAAGATTAGTAATGATAATTTCTTTGACAGAACAATTAAAAAAATCTCAGGGTGATTATGGTAGAACAATAGAAAGTGTTTCTAACCAAGTTAGAATTTTCCACGAGCAATGGGATAGATTGTCAAGGTCTATAGGTAATGTTTTTTACCCCGTATTAAAAAAGGTATTACCTTATGTTAATGCAATTCTTATGTCTTTAACCGAAATATTTAATGTGGTTGCCGAATTGGTAGCAACATTGTTTGGAGTAAATTTGAAAGAAGATTTTGACTATAGTGGTCTTGCTGGGGCTAGTGACGCCACATTAGATTTAATAGATAATATGAATGAGGCTGGTGAAGACGCAGACAAATTAAAAGATAAGTTAAATGGATTAAGAGGATTTGATAAATTAAATGTGATTTCGACGCCTAAAGACAAATCGTTAGGATTAGGAATAGACCCAAAAATATTAGATGCTTTTAACTCTGCTTTTTCAAATTATAATGATAATTTAGACGAAATAAACATGAAAGCAACTCAAATAAGAGATAAAATCATGGAATGGTTGGGATTTACTAAAGAAATAAACGAAGAAACAGGAGAAGTTACATTCAAATTTGACCATATTACTTTTGGAACTGTTTTAACAGGTGCAAGTGTTATAATTGCCACAGCAACAGCATTTTCAGTTATTTCTGGTTTTTTAAGTAAAATAGGCTTGTTTAAAAACATAGCAAAGGTAGCAGGTGGCAAGGCTATCGGCTTATCTACAATAATTGATTTGGCACTAATTATTGGTGGTGTTTCATTAAGCATCGAAGGCGTAAATAATGCATTAAATAAAGAAACTATGTGGAAAGGTGTTGGGCAAGAATTAGGAGGTCTAGCAATGACTGCTGGAGGAACTTTCCTTTTAACCAAGTCTTTAACATTAACTTTAGTTGTTACAGCAATACACGCAACAGGTCTTGCTGGTAAAAACATTAAAACTTTGTGGGATGAGATTGCTGGGGCTATAGACGAATATGGTGAAAGCCCAGATGGTAAAGTTACTTGGTCTGAAATATGGCAGTCTTGGAAATCTGGCGTTGATACGCACGTTATAAAGCCTTTAGGCAAGTGGGTTGATGAAAATATATCGACACCTTTTAACGAAATGAATAAAGTGATACAAGAGAATGGTGGATATTGGGAAAGTTGGAAAAAAGGAATGTCTACCATTATAGACACCATAAAAAGTAAAATAACATCACTAATAGACAAAATAAATGAATTGTTAACTGATAAAATACCAAGACTTTACAAAGAATTGTCAACAGGAACCGAAACAGGAGCAACAGGTATAAAAGGCTTAGCAGAAAATTGGTTGAGTGGCGTTCAAAGAATATTTGGGTTCAAAGCCAATGGTGGTATATTTGCTAATGGTCAATGGCACGATATAACAGCCTACGCTGGTGGTGGATTACCTCCTGCAGGTCAAATGTTTGTTGCTAGGGAGAATGGACCTGAATTGGTGGGTAGAATTGGCTCTCATACAGCCGTAATGAACAATGACCAAATAGTAGGTAGCGTTAGTGATGGCGTATATAGAGCAATGATAAGTGCTAACAGAGGGCAAAACCAAGGAACACAAATTTTCAATATTTATTTAGACGAGGAACACATGATAGGCTCATATACGTTAGAACAATTACAAGACATGGCAAAAACTAACGGGAAACCAATTACGATAGGAGGCTAAAATATGTATATATTAGCAACGAGTACAAAATATAAAGATGGTACAAAATATTATTCTAAAAGCGGTGATACATATACATTACTAATAGAAGGAACCGATTATTCGGTAGGAGATAATATTACTGGTACAATATATGAACAACTAGAGTATGATAGACTATACATTAGAACGTGGGGGAGTGATGGTGCATACCACACTTTCCCATACATTATTGATGGAATAAATACTTTACCAGAACATGAGGCAAGTGCTAACGATGCTGATAAAGAGGCTTACACAAATACAGAAGGTTATACAATAAGAAACAGAGTAAGGCATGATGTAGCAACTTTAGAATTTAATGTACCAACTATGTTTGGTTACGAATTACATGAGTTATTTGACCAAACAACAGATGTATGGCTTGATTGTTTATTTTTCTATGAACCTGAATGGGCATTTGTAAGTAAAAAAATGTATAGAAGTGGTACGGTAAAATACCATAAATACTTTATAGACAAATCAAATCCAAACAACAACATATATCAAAATGTTAATTTCGGCTTTGTAGAGGAGTAGTGATTATATGGCATATATAACAAACAAAGTTAAAAATGTAAATGGTAATAGCATTACTATAGATGATGGCTTAAAATTAAAATCATTACAACTTCAAGGCGATACATACCAACAAACATATAGTGGAAAGAATTTATTTAATAAAAGTTTAGAAACTATAAATAAAACAATAGATACAAGCACAGGTAATGTTGATATAACAGCAAACGATAGAAATACCAGTGATTATATTCGAATAAATGGGTCAACACGATACACTTGTAATGTAACTATGACTAGATATGCTTTTTACAATAGTGATAAAACATTTATTTCATCAGGAATAACTGCAACTACTGTTACTACACCATCAAATGCTTATTATATGAGATTTAGTTATGTTAATAGTTTGGAAAACATAATGTTAGAGCAAGGCTCTCAAGCCACATCTTATGAACCTTATGTAGGAGGACAGCCTTCGCCAAATCCTGATTACCCACAGCCTATTGAAACAGTAACAGGTAGACAAGAAGTACAAGTAATTGGGAAGAATTTAATTCAACCATTAGATGATGGTTCTCAAAATGGTTTGACTTTTACTACAAATGATGATGGTATAACAACTATAAGTGGTACAGCAACTGGTAATGTTGTTTATTATAAATATTTATATGAAACAATACCGGCAGGTACATATACATTATCGGTTAATTTATCTTATGCCCCGCCAACAAATAGTAGCCAGTTAATATTAGAAGATACAAGCAATAATAGGTTAGCAATAATAAATTTATGGAGCACTTTAAATAAAACATTTACAATAAGTAAAGAAACGGAATTGAAAGATATTTATTTTTATTCAAACACTGGTGTATCGCATAATGGGACAATTTCAATTCAGTTAGAAAAAGGCTCTCAAGCAACCGAATATCAACCTTTTATAAAACATAAATCAGAAGATTTGTTTACCGAAGAAGATTATCAAAATATTACTTGGGGAGATAACGTAGGTGCAACACACGTTGCCTATGAAAGTAATGTTGTAGTAGTAACATCAAACGGCTCAAATTCAGGTATATATTTTGGAATGAAAGATTATATCAAAAATTTCAATACATCAAAGAAGTATTATATTTCATTTGATGTAACAGCCGAACAAGAAATGACATTAAGATATGGTAGTGATTATACATATACTGACACTGTTATAGGTGCAACGAAACAAAAATTGCAAATAGAAATTACAGGTAGTAACTTAAATGCCTTTACATTTTATTCAAGAGATGAACAAGCAGGTCAAAAATATAGAATATCAGATATAGTAGTAACGACTGATGAGCCTTATTATGAGATAAATCTAGGTAAGAACTTATTTGATAAAGACAATGTTATAAATAATGCAAACATCAATAGTTCAGGGCAAATAATTAGCGATATTTATAAATTATATTATGTTAAGGTACAAAGTGGCAAAACTTATACAATGTCTATTGGTAAAAATAGACAATGGGTATATGCTTTTTATGAAACTATACCTCAATTAAATTCCACAGGAAGTGCTAGAACAGTCAACACATCTATAAATGAAACATTTACTGTTCCTAGTGGTTATAATTATATTGCAATAAGAGAAGTAAGTGATACAGTTGAGTCAACGACAAATCTTCAATTAGAAGAAGGAAATCAAGCCACAAGTTATGCTCCATATTTTACACCAATAGAATTATGTAAAATAGACACTTATCAAGATAAAATTGCTAAAAGTACAGGTAAGAATTTATTTGATATAAACGATACAACACATATATTAATTGACGCAAGTGGTGTTATAACAGAAAACAATGCTTTTAGCACAACAGATTACATTGGAACAAAGCCAAATACAAATTATTACTATTCTTCAACTCAAAAAGTGGGTCAAACAGGTTCTGCTGTAATAATTGCCTATTATAACAAAGATAAGTCATTTATTTCAAGAGAAGCATATCAAACATTAGGACACGAGTTCACAACACCTACTAATTGCTACTATATGAGAATAGTTGGGTTTACACAAAACCAAGAAAATATTATGGTAGAGCAAAACACACAAGCTACTGAATACGAGCCTTATGGAACAAATTGGTATATAAAGAAAGCAATAGGTAAAGTTGTGTTAGATGGTAGCGAAGATTGGCAAACAAACACATTTTATACAGATTGCTCATTATTTAATCTATCATATTCCAGTGCTTTTGTTCCAACTGATTTTACACAAATATATATTATGAGTGATTATTTCACAGGGGCAAGTAGAAATTTATGTGCTAGTAATGATGGAAAAAATACGTGTGCTTTAGGTAATGCAAATCCACGTATTTGGATTAATATTGAAAATGAAATTGTTGGTTCAAGTAATCAATTAACTAATTTCAAAACTTGGTTATCTACGCATAATACAATAGTTTACTATGTTCTAGCAACACCAACATACGAAATTATTACTAATGAGGAATTGATTAAGCAATTAGATAGAATTAAATTAATAGAAGGAACAAATAATATTGATGTAGATAGTGGAGATTTACCTGTTATATTAAATATCGACTATTATTCTACTGAAAATCCTTATGAAGATGTAATATATAGTCAAAGTGCCAAAAATAAATTAAAAATATTGTTTGATGGCGTTGAATTGCAAAATGCCGATAGATATTGTGAAAAAATAACAAGAACTTATAGAATATTACCAAACGATGGTTCTAAAAGGTTTTCATTAGGCAATTTTATTTCTCAAGAATTAACTATTATATTACATGATATAGACACCAGTATAATAAAAGACCAAGTAGAAGTTTATTTAGGAACTTTAGTTGAAAACGAGTACACTTATATACCTCTTGGAATATTTAATATACAAGGTACTCCAACTACTGATAAAGATAAAACAACAATTAAATTAAGAGATAATCGTGTTAAATTTGATTTTGGATATAATGCTAAACCATTGATAGATGCTAATGGCGGTAAAGCAACTAAAAAACAAATATTAAACGATATGTGTGATAAAGCAAATGTAATTAGCGATGTTGGCTCTTTTTTAGGAGAAAATGATGAGGTAAGCATTTACGATAGTTCTATAATTGCAACGGCGTATGTTTCTTATATCGCTGAACAAGCAGGAATGACACCAATAATAAATAGATATGGTCATTTACAATTTATAAATTATAAAGACGCCTTTGTGCATAAAATACCATTAAATATACTAGAAAAATATGAATTGGGTAAAAAATATAAAATTCAAAGAGTGGTATATGAAGATGAAATTGTCAAATTAGAAACAAGTAATGATAATACACTAGATACATTATATATTGATAGTGCTAACCCATATATAACTAACCAAGAACATATTGACAATATCTTTTCAAAATTAGAAGATTTTGAAATAGACAGTTTAAAGACAGGGAAAGTTCTAGGAAATCCAGCAATAGACCCTTATGACATTATAGAAGTGTATGGCTATTATGAGGAATTGCCAAACGAAAATAAAAGATTTGTAAATGATAAAAATGTAATTGTTGCAAAAACTTTAGCAAATTATAATTTAACTTATAATAAAGTAATGATAAGTGAATATAACACGATAATTGGAGAAGAGCAACGAAAAGAAAATATAACCATTAGTGGAGAAAAAACTTATCGAAAATATGCTAGAGCAGAATATAATGCTTTAGACGCTTCAATTAACCTTTTAGCAGAAGAAACTATAGACGGAGATAATCCAACATCATTGCGTTCTTTAATTAAGGTTACACCACATACAATATCATTAACAACAAGTGATGGTGGAACAAGTGCAGGAATTAAAATAAAATTATATGATGAAAATGGTAACCAAATAGGTCCAGACAATGATGCAAATATCACAATGAGTGGTAAAGTATCATTTACTGATTTAAGTACAAGTAATCCAACAACTACTATCATAAACGGAGATAATATAACAACAGGTGCTATAAAGTCTGCCAATTATGTTGCTGATACATCAGGTACAAAGATAAATTTAACAGATGGAACTATTGATAGTAAGAATTTTAAAGTTAATTCGACAGGAGAAATCACCGCAACAGCAGGTGCAATAGGTGGTTGGGGCATATCAAGTACAGCATTAATTAAACAAATTGGAGATTACAACTTTGAAATAAGAACCGATAGGGCATCAAATGAAGCCGCATTATTGGTATACGATAGAGTAAATACTCAATATAATTGGTTTGTAAGACCAGATGGTTATATGTATGCTAGAGATTGTGAAATACATGGTACTGTATATGCAACTAATGGTTCTTTCAGTGGTTCGATAACTTCTACAAGTGGTACTATCGGTGGTTGGACAATAGACGGCACTAGCGGTTTGTATAAAGGTAGTGGTGTATATATTTATAACGATGGACGTATGTCTTTAAAAAAGAATGGTTGGTTAAATGCAGGAGATGCTGGTTATTGGTTATTAGGAAACGGCTCAAATTATAAGTGCTTAATTGGCGATAGTTATAATATGGGTAGTAACATTTCCGATTATTTAAAAACCAACGTAATAGTTGGTAGTTCATGGTCAGTAAGTGAAGTTAATGGTTATGTTGGAATGGCTGCTATAACTGGTGGAATAGTAATAAAATCCGAAGGTGATACTATTGCGATGCGAGGTTTGAATGTAAATATAACAGCATCTAATTCAATGGCTGTTGCATCAATGGATACTTTATATTTAAAAGCAGTAAGTCACGATGTAAACATAAATTCATTACAGGGCAACGTTAATATACAAGGTCAACCATATATTAGTGGTTCATCACGAAATATGAAAACCAACATTAAAAAGATAACACCAGAAGAAGAAATAGAATTATATAATGCGTATAAAAATATGAGTATATATAATTATGATTATTTAAAACGATATGGTGGAGAAAAAAACCAAATTGGTTTTATACTTGAAGAATTAGATACAACGTTGTATAATAGAATAGGTGGTATGGAAAGTGAAGAAGATAAAAACATCAAAAGATATAATCCAACAAAATTAATAACTATAAATACTGCTATGATAAATATTTTAATTAAAAAAATAGAAGAATTGGAGGAAAAATATGAACAAGCCATTGACATTGCAAGTTAACGAAACAGAACAAAAGATAGTTGAAACTCTTAATGAAGCAAAATTACCTTTTTATGTTTTAAAAACAATCATTAAAAATATTTATGAAAATATAGAAAGAGCAGAAAACGAAGAAATACAAAAATATCTTCAAGAGGAACAAAAAGGAAAAGAGAAAGAAAAGTAGTAAATTTTACTACTTTCTTTTTTTATGTTATAATTAATGTAAAGGAGGTATGCTTATGTGGAAAATAGTTGTAGGATTAGTGTGTGTTATGTTAGCAAACATATTATTTGGCGCAAGTTTAGCAAAATTAAAGCAAGAATTTAATTGGGAGAAATTTTGGAATGGATTTGCAAAATGTATGTTTATTGTTGTTGCAATATGCTTAATGTATTTATGCAGTTATCTTAATCCAGAAATTATGGTAGCAAATATAAACGGACAAGAAGTTAATTTGATAAGTGGAATGGAAATGATATTTATTGCAGGTATAGTTTTCTATGGTTTTCAATGCTTAGTTAAATTAAAAGATTTGTTACAATTAAAGATAGAAATAAAGGAGGAAGAATAATGAAAAAGTTACAATTTCCTGTGGATTTCATAGGAATAACAACATATTATTCGAACGAACACCCAGCAATAGATTTGGGTTGGCATGATAAACAAGATGAGCCAATATATGCTTGTGGAGATGGTGTAGTATCTAAAATATACGAAGATGAGCAATATGGTGGTGGCTTAACATTACAAATCAAATATGATGATGGCTTTATGACTGAATTTAAGCATTTAGCAAAAGTTTTAGTCGAAGAAAATGAAAAAGTAACTCAATATGAAAAAGTTGCAGTCATGGGTAAAAGTGGTTGGGCTTGTAAAGGTACTCATTTACATTTGAATTTATATTTAAACAACAAACGAGTAAACCCTTTAGAGTATATATATGTTTACCCAAATCAAGAAGTATGTAAAGAAGATAAGGACAATGTTATGTATTTAAACACAAAACAAAAATTTCAAATTGGAGATAAAGTTATTATAAATGGAGATTTATTTTATTCTACATCAAGTGACATTCCTACAGGTTATGTTGAAAACAAAATAACATATATTACAAGATATGCAAGTGGTCAACCACACCCATATAATACAACAGGAGATTTAGGTTGGATGAATGAGCGTGATATTAAACCTTATGAAGAACCTATTACTGATTACAAAGAATTATATGAAAAAGAACTTTTAACCAATAAAGACTTAAAACTTCAAAATGAGCAATTACAAGAAATTAACAAAGAATTAGAAAAGCGAATTTTTAGCGCTATTGAAATTTTATCAAAATAAGCCCATTTAAGACACAAAACATTAAAGTAGTAGAATTATACTACTTTTTCTTTTTCATTAAAATTTGACCAATAGAATTAAAAAATATCACTATATTTAATTTATAGCACGACAAAAAATAAAATTTTAAAAAATGTATTGACATAGTAAAAGAATAGTGCTATTATGGGTATAGTCGTGGAGGTGATATGAAATGGGGTATGTGATTAAAGATAAAAAATGGTGTATGTTTTATGATAAAACCATTAAAGGCGTGGGTAAACATTGGATTGGCGATATTGATGAAGCAAGACACTTTAACAGTAAAAAAGATGCACAATCGTTCTTAGAAAACAACTTTAATAACCTTCGGTGTTATAAAAACTTACAGATTATAAGACATACAATAACAAAAGAAAGGAATTAACAAAATATGGCGGACATAAAAAAATATTACTATTTAAAATTGAAAGACAATTTTTATGATAGCGATGCAATGATTATATTGGAAAGTATGGAAAATGGTTATTTATATTCAAATATTTTGATGAAAATGTATTTGAGAAGTTTAAAAACTAATGGCAGACTAATGCTTAATGATAGAATACCATATAATTCTCAAATGCTAAGCAAAGTTGTAGGGCATAATAAAGATGTGGTTGAAAAAGCAATTCAAATTTTTAAAGAACTTGATTTAATAGAAATCTTAGATAATGGTGCTATTTATATGCTTGATATTCAAAATTATATTGGAAAAAGTTCGGATGACGCAGATAGAAAAAGACTTTATAGAGATAAAATTAAAGAGGAAAAATTATCGATAGGACAAATGTCGGACAAATGTCCTGACAATTCTCCACTAGAGATAGATATAGAGATAAATAAAGAAATAGATAATAATAAATTATTATCTACAAAGAAAGTTTTTTTGAAACCAACTTTAGAAGAGGTAAAACAATATTGCTTAGAAAGAAACAATAACATTAGCCCACAAAAATTTATTGATTATTATGAAAGCGTGGGTTGGAAAGTTGGAAAAAACCCTATGAAAGATTGGAAGGCTTGTGTTAGAACTTGGGAAGGAAACCAAAAACAACAGGCACAACCAAAATATGTAGAAGCAACACCAAGTTGGCTTAATATGGAAATACCAGAAGAAGATTTACTTAGTGATGAAGAAATAGAAAGATTAAAAGGAGGAATAGAATGAAAGAAATAACTAGAGCAATGTTACACATTTATAAACCATATAGTGATTTGGACTGGATGAATTATAAAATAGTTAAGAAAGATTTAACATTTCACCATATTGTTAAGCGAGTAAATGGTGGAAAAAAAGAAATATCTAATGGTGCATTGTTGATGGATTATGCACACAACTATTTACACATTATAGAAGATAGACAAAAACATTATTACGATTTGTTAAATCAAATATTTATGATTATAAATAAACAACAA
>Ga0265298_10000695_pt1 | contig 49095 bp, 43 predicted proteins | sample AusTroGonzalo_MG_3_FD_193486 | JGI IMG/M metagenome (GOLD analysis project Ga0265298, IMG submission 193486) | Bovine rumen microbial communities from tropical cattle in Woodstock, Queensland, Australia - Gonzalo_01 | ecosystem: Host-associated > Mammals > Digestive system > Stomach > Rumen ...
AGCAAACTAAAAAAATGGAAGGGACCTCCGTCCCGGAGGTCCGGCTTCACCGCAGCTGCAAAGTAAATTTCTAAAACAAAAAAAGGGGCGCAAAAAATTGCGTCCCTTTTTAATTCTGTTTTAGAAATTTACTTTGCAGCTGCGAGTGAAGCCTTGCGGAACTCCTTCATCAACTTCTCGAGCTCCAGAGAAGCCTTGCGAGCACGTGTACCGGCAGCCTTGTTACCCTTCTCGATCTGTGAATTTGCGTCCTTAGCAAATGCTGCATAAAGCTCAGCAGCCTCTTTCAAAATTTTCTCCATAGTTGTTTGTTATTGAAATGATTATGATAAAATAAAATTCATACTGACGCAAAAATAATACTAAATCCGTTTGTTGCAAAGATTACGCCCGCTTTTTTTAAAAAAAATGTCAAAAATTTCTATACAATGGGTAAAATAGTTCAAAATCGGCCCTGTAGAGCCCTTAAGCAACACTTCCGTGTTAATTCAGAACATGCATTGGAATAATACATGGACCCCTTGTCCAATCTGCGCAAAAATGACTATTTTTGTGGGGTATATAAAATAAGGTATGATATGAAGAAGATTTTACTGACAATAGCAGCACTTTTGGTTACCGCACTTAGTTTCGCTAAGGTTTCAGATGAGCTTAACCCCAAATACGGAAAAGGTGCCGTACCCCAGGATGAGAACGGAACCGTATACTTTACCCAGACTGCCGATATTCCCCAGGGTATATCAGAAGACCAGTGCTACGCTATCCTGCTCAACTGGGCCAAGGGACGTTTCGCTCAGCCTTACGCACAGTCAGGACGTATCCTGAATGAGGATGCCGATGCCAAGCGTTTCATATTCCACGTAGACCAGAAGATAGTATTCAAAAGCTCAGCATTCTCTGTCGATGAATCCAGAATCACATACAACTTCTCAGCAACGATAAAGGATGGCAAGTACACCTTGAAGATGACCGACATCAAGTACCGTTATGAGGAGGGCCGTGAGGGCTCAAAGACATTCCCCGCCGAGGACTGGATTACCGATAAGGAGGCATACAACAAGAAAGGCTCCAAGTTCCTTAAGAGTACCGGCAAGTTCCGCGTAAAGACAATTGACCTTAAGGACATCCTGTTCATGACTGCGGCCGACGCCGTTTCAGCAAACAACTGATCCGTATGTCGTCCAGCAAGGAACTGTACAACATACTGGGAGTGGATAGTGCTGCGTCCGATGCCGAGATCCGCAGCGCATACGAGCATCTGATTGCCGCAAACCCCGAGGGCACGCCCCTGCATGAGAGCATCGTGAGGGCATACACCATCCTGTCCGATATGGACAGCCGTGCCACGTATGACATTACCGGTAAGATAAAGAATGCCCCCAAGCGCCGCCACACCACCCCCGGAAACGGTATAGACAAGGCCCGATACACGCTTAACACCCTGTTCCTGGCCGGAGCGGCAGTTACCACGATACTGTTCGTACTCCAGCTGAGCGGAACCCTCACCACCATGCCGTTCTACTGGGCATGCGGTGCATCACTGCTCATAAAGATTGCAGAATACATACTCAGACTTATCCCCTGACATGTCCATAAAGATACAGTTCAAGACCGTTATCGTGATGGCAGCCATGCTCGCTGGATTTGCCACTCATATCAGCGCACAGAGCACCCTGTCACAGAATCAGGATGGGTTCAACGGTGAGACCATGGACGGTTTCATGAACATGGACCCCGACAAGGACTCGACCGTAGTGGAGCGTACCGTATCAAAAGAGTATCACCAGTGGACAATCAACACCAGTACGGGTCTCCCCGACTCAATTGTTCCCGATACATTGCACCACTCTTTCCATAACGTACACCTTACAGAGGGTATGCTGGGCACATACAGCCATCTGGGTAATATGGGTTCTCCCCGTCTGTCCAGGCTCTGGTTTGAACGTGAGGATCCTGAGGACTTTATATTTGACGCCCCCTATGACTTCTGGGTAAAGAGGCCCGACCAGTTCCGTTTTACCGATACCAAATCACCCCATGTCAGCATTGACTACTACAAGGGCGGCAACAAACGTACCGGCGAGGAGCATATCAAGGGCTATTTTGCAGCCAATTTCAACAAAAGGGTCGGCATTGGATTCGATCTGGATTACCAGCTGGGCCGCGGCCGATATGAGAACCAGGCCACGTCAATGTTTGACGCACGCCTCTACACCTACTACCGCGGTGACCTGTATCACATTTACGCAACCGTAAACCGTGACAACATGAAGATCACTGAGAACGGAGGCGTTCATGATCCCATATACATAACCAACCCTGAGGAGAAGGAGGAGGGCAAGAAGAGCTATGCCCCTGAGGATATCCCCTTCCGTCTCTATAACAACTGGAACAACATAAAACACTCACAGGCCCTTGTAAATCAGGAGCTCACCATAAAGACCACCAAATACCGCACTGACAGCATAGGCGATACGGTCTACACGTTTGCCCGTGACATTGAGTTCGGAAAGGTGGCCCACACCTTTGAGATTGGTGAACTGCGACGCAGGTATATATTCTACAGCGTTCCCGACGGCTTCTACGCCCACACCTATCTTAACAATGACTCGGTGGACAAGATGAAAAACTTCTATGTCAAAAACACCCTGTCACTCTCACTGCTTGAGGGCTCAACAAAATGGGCGCTGGCCGGTCTCTCCGGTTTTGCCCGATATGAGTACAACAGCTTTACCATGCCCGATACGCTGGGCGGCAGGAATGACGAGTACATGCGCCGTTACAATGAGGGTAATTTCATAGTAGGTGCCTCACTTGAGAAAGCACAGGGTGAGAACCTCACGTTCGGAGCCGAATTTGAGACTGTATTGCTGGGTGAGAACCTGGGAGATTTCTCTATAGACGGTGAGATGGAGCTGAGCTACCCTGTAATGGGGCACGATGCCAGCATAGGTGCATATGCCCATATTTCGGCCTCTGAGACTCCGTTTTTCATGGCGCAGCAGCACTCCACCTTTGCCTGGTGGGATAAGGAATTTGACAAGGTGTTCCGCACACGGTTTGGCGGATCGCTTGAGATAGAGAAGACCGGCACCCGCTTGCAGCTGGATGTGGAGAACATAGCCAACTACGTGTACCTTAAGAATGAGGGCGGCACATATGTCACTCAGGACCAATATGCCATAACGCAGCCCACCTACTCCATCACTGCAGCTCAGCACAGCGGTTCAATCCAGATACTGAGCGCCACGCTGCAGCAGAATTTCCAGGCCGGTCCGCTGCATTGGGACAACCATCTCACGTACCAGCTCTCGGGTAACAAGGATATCATTCCTCTGCCTACCCTGAACCTTTTCACTGATCTCTATTTCAAGTTCATATACTACAAGAGACTGCACATGGAGGTGGGAGCCAACGCGCTCTTCTTTACCCGCTACAACGCACCCGGCTACTGCCCTGCTGTGGGCATGTACCATCTGCAGAGTGACAGCTACAAACAGGAGGTAGGCGGTTATCCGCTGATGACTGCCTATGTAAACTGTTTCCTGCGCGGAGTAAGGTTCTACATCATGTATTACCATGCCAATAACGGCCAGATGGGCAACCGTGACTCATTCATAGTTCCCGGTTATCCTGCCAATCCGAGCATGGTCAAGTTCGGTCTTAGCTGGACGTTCTACGATTAAGTCAATCTATCCTTTTTCAATATACTATGATCAGATGGGGTTTTATAGGATGTGGCGCAGTCACTGAAAAGAAAAGCGGCCCCGCATTCGCCAAGGCTGAGGGCTCTGCAATCGAGGCCGTAATGAGCCGTGACAAGGCCAAAGCCCGCTCATACGCCGAGCGGCACAACATTAAGAAATGGTACACCGATCCCATGGACATAATCAATGATCCCAAGGTCGATGCAATATATATAGCCACCCCGCCCTCATCACACGCCACCTATGCGGTTATGGCCATGAAAGCCGGCAAGCCCGTCTACATAGAGAAGCCCATGGCGCACAGCTATGATGAGTGCATGCGTATTAACCGCGTATCACGTGAGACCGGAGTGCCCTGCTTTGTAGCCTATTACCGCCGATACCTTCCCTATTTCCTCAAGGTCAAGGAGCTCATACCCCAGATAGGCAAACTCATCAACGTGCAGATTCGTTTTGCACAGCCTCCCAAGGAGCTGGACTACAACAGCACCAACCTACCCTGGCGCGTCATCCCGGACATATCGGGCGGCGGATATTTCTATGACCTGGCCCCGCACCAGATTGATATGGTACAGGAACTGTGCGGCTGCATCATTGACGCATACGGACTATGCAGCAACCGCGGCGGTCTCTATCAGGCCGAGGACACGGTAAGCGCCTGTTTCAAGTTTGAGAACGGACTGGTAGGTTCCGGCTCCTGGTGTTTTGTGGCCGATGAATCCGCCAAGGAGGACCGTATAGAGCTGATAGGTGACCAGGGAATGATCTGTTTCTCAATATTCACATTCCAGCCCATCGCGTTGCATGACAAGGACGGACGTCATGAGTTTGACATTCCCAATCCTGAACATGTGCAGTTCCCGCTCGTACAGGCTGTGGTGGACCATCTGAACGGTAAGTCCACATGCACCTGTGACGGCATAAGCGCCACCCCCACCAACTGGGTGATGGACCGCATCCTGGGCAAATTCTAAAGTATCAGACTGATAAAAAAAGACTCCGGCCGGTCATCAAGACCAGCCGGAGCCAACCTAATTATCTCAAAGTCAGAAGTTCCATCCTACTGTAAACAGAACCTTATCTGTATTGTAATTGTAATTGACATCATTATTTGTAGCTCCCGGCTCATTGGTATTGAATACGCTGCTTCTTACGCCGTGAACATAAGCCAGGTCAAAGTAGAACTGGGTGCCGTCACGGTCGGGCTCTGAGCAGTAACCCAGACCGCAGGTATAGTACTTGGTCTTGCCAGGACGGTCATTCTGCCAATCCATACGATACTTATTGTTGAACTCAGAGTCTGAGAGGTTCACGTATGCGTTATCCTTGAACATTGACTCGCTCAGGCTGTAACCGCCGCGCAGTGCCAGATTACCTATATTCTGCTCTAAACCGATCCTGAATGTTGAGAAATCCTTGTAGTCATTTGCACCCTGATACAGCATCTTGGTGTTGTTTACTGACAGTGATGAACGCTGTGTGAAGTTCTTCTCATACTCAGCACCTATGGCGGTATGACCGAATGTAAGACCTGCGCTCAGGTTCAGTTTCCAGGGTGAGGTGAACTTGTAGTCAGTATTGGGAGTCGGTGAGTAAGGCTCTCCGCTCTGTGCAGTTCCCTCATAGGCATACAGATAATCCTGATACTCAATGTTCTGTTTGAAATATGTGGGGGTCTTGACCGATGCGCCAAGTCTCAGTCCCGGTACCGGACGGATAATCACGCCGAATGCCATGTTCAGGCCGGATCCCTTTGACGAGTTCATCTTGTCAACCATGGTGTACTCAAATCTGTCACCGCCATAGCCTTCCCACAGATAAGCTGCATCCTCAATGGCTACCTCATCCTCTGACGGATAGTAATCATAGAAACTGCTTTCTGACCATGTATCGGTAGACAGTATACCCAGAGTCCATCCCAGGTAGAGCATATCGGACAGGTTGCATGAAAGGTTGAAATCAAATGCGTTTATCTTGTTGCGCTGGCTCTCAGTGTACTGACGGTATACCACATACTCACGGGTAGGATCTGTATTGTCAGGCTCAAAGAACTTGTCCAGATAATCAAAAGTGCGGTCCATATTCTGCAGTCTGTGATATGAGAACCCGAAGTTCATATATCTGTCACCGCCATCATAACCTGAGAACACTACCGATACATTATCCAGGGACATGTTGATATCGGACTTAAGGTTTCCGGAGTAGTAATAGATACCGTTTGACAAACCCTGGTTGGCTGCGGTGTACAGCGGATCCGTATTGGTGGATGTTCCAAAGAATGAAACAGACGCGTTAAGGTCACTGGTACGGTAAGTACCGATACCTGCCGGGTTATGTCCGATAACCGACGGGTCACTGCCCAGGGCGCTCATTGCGCCGGCCATACCCATGTAACGTGCGGTACCGTTAAGTTCCTCCTCATATAGTTTCGCTGCATCGAATGAGGTCTGAGCTCCTACTGACAAGCTTGCCGTCAAGGCTGCTACACTCATCAACAACTTACTGGTTTTCATATGCTTAAATATTTTATTATTCAATAATAGGATATACTGTTCACTAACTGTCAATCTGTTACCTTCTGCTTGAAGGGCTGGCTGACCTTGACGGGCCTGAGCTGCTGCCACCTGAGCTGCGGCTGGATCCGGAGCTGCTGCTACTGCTTACGCTGCGGCTGGGACCGGAGCTTACGCTGCTGCGTGATGAACTGCTGGAACTGCTGCTTGACGAGCGTGCAGAACTGCTTGAGCTGCTGCTTACGGCACGTGATGTACTGCTGCTTGAACTGCTGCTTACGCTGCGTGACGAGTTGCTGCTAGAACTGCTCACGGTGCGTGACGGGCCGCTGGTAGAGCTGCTTACACTGCGTTGAGTTGAGCTGTTGGTGCTGCTGTTGCTTACGCTACGCTGTGTTCCGGTTGTGCTGCGCTGTGTGCTGGCAGAACTGCTTGACTGGGCAGAGCCTGTATTGCTTCTGGATACCACACGTGTACCGTTGCTTGTTGCAGTACGGCTGGGGCCGCTGGTGCTGCTGGGACGGTCATATGTAGAACCTGATGACTGAGTGCTCCTGGATGTAGTGGCGCTGCTGCTTACGCTGCGAGATGCGCTTGAACGGCTCTCAGTTGCAGGTGTAACGGTTCTGACTGCGGTGTTGTTGGTTGACCTTGATGCTACGCGTGCAGGTCCGCTTGCAGTTGAGCTGTTACGTGTCTGTACCCTGTCTCCATCGCGACCAGGATTGTCAGTTGATGCTCTGGCAATTGTCCTGGCTGCTGAGCTGCCGCTTCCACCTGCGCTGACGCTGCGGTTAACCACACGGCTGGGGCCTGATGTACTTGATGCAAAACTGTCCGATGAGCGGCTCAGGTTCCTGTCCCATCCACCGCCGTTGATCCTGCGGTTGGGTACATAGGATGATGACCTGTTATCTACTATATAGGTAGGTCCTGAGTAATAGTATACCGGTCTGTGATAGTATGATGCCCTGTAATGGAAGGGATCATAATACCATGAGTCATAATACCAGGGATCATAGTACCAGGTATCATAGAACCAGGGATCATAATAATAGGTGTGTGAGTAGTACCAGTAACTGTCATCAAAGTAATTGTCCCAGAATACTATATCCCAAAGGATATCGTCAACAATACTGTAATAGGGACGTGCGTGATGACGGAAACGGTACAGGCGGCGGGTCAGGTAGAAATCATCAACGGCGTCGCTGTAACCCTCGGCGTATGATGAACGGTCCTCCTTCTCATACTCATCAGATACATAAATGGTGTCATGTATGTAAACTGTGGGTACATCATCCAGTATCGATCCGTCCTCATACTGTATCTGACTTGTTCCGTATGTATATCGGCGGTTATACTCATCGGGATCACGGTCTACTATTATCTTGGGAGTAGTGGTGATGACGGGAGCAGCCTGAGCCGGTACGGTCTGGGCCGGTACAGTCTGTGACTGGATGGTCTGGGCCGGTACAGTCTGAGCGGGTACCGTGCTGGATGGTGTCCTTGTTATGACCGATGTTTCAGTTCCGGAAGACTGGTTTGACTTGTTCCTACCGGTTGAGTACAGGTCATTTCTCTGTGCACCGGCTGTCATTGTGACTGCCATGAGTGCTATAAATAATACTGACTTTTTCATAACCGTTCCGTTTTGGGGTTTGTTTCCAATGCAAAAATAATCAGGTAATAGTACCCGCATCACGGAAAATCCCTAATCAATCAGGGGAAAATCCCTATTATTTCAAACGCAGGGAATTGAAATCGGACTCAGTGCCACGGAATACATTGAAATCCGTGTATTCCCTGATGCCCTCCACTCTGGCATGGTCAGTAAACTGCCAGAAAGCCCACGGTTTATCAGTCTCGGGGCGTACCACATAGTAATGTGCCACCCAGAAAGGATAGTTGTCAAGGGCCGGATTATTAAGGTGTCTTTTACGGAACTTGGTTGAGGCATAGATTATGGGCTTGACTCCGTAATGGGTCTCAAGCGCCTTGAGGAACTCCAGCAACTCACGTTGCAGGTCTCCCGAAGAACGGCCGGAACGCTCCACGTCAACCACCGGAGCCAGGTCACCCTTCTGCAGCTTTACGGTGTTTATAAAGTGTTCAGCCTGTTTCTGCGGCGATACGCCGGGATCATAGAAATGGTAGACTCCGCATACAAAGCCCACGGTCCGGGCCTCGCGGATATTATAGGTATACTCAGGGTCGGTAAACGTGCTGCCCTCGGTCGCCTTCATTATCACGAACCTTATAGGGAACTCATTCACGGCCGATGAGAGCGCCGCGTCACGCCAGTTTATCTGCCCCTGATGGTGGGATACGTCTATTCCGTAACAGAGGAATCCCGACGGCAGACATACTCCGTACTCCCTGGTTCCACGGCATGGGCGCAGACGGTAGAAATAGGGACGCAGGAACATGTAATAGGCACCTACAGAGACAAGACCTATTATCAGGATTGTCATTATCCAGTGCATCCAATCTGGTATGTAATAGTCCTTTACGGGCTGGACTTTCTGGCGTCCGGTGGTGCTTTTAGTAGCAGACGCAGCTGAAGTTTTGCGTCTTACTGTGTTTTTACGTGGTTTCTTTTTGCCTCCGAATAAAAACAGAAAGAAGGATTTCCGTTCTTTCTTATGAACGGAAGCCCTTCTTTTACTATTGCCTCTATTTGTTGGCATATCGATCATCTGGGGACTGTTCCATCTGTGTCATTTGGAACAAATGTCACAGGGGGACTGTCCCCAATGGGTCACTTGTGCTCCAGCTGCAAAGTCTTGGTAGGCTGGTCGCAAACCTCGGTAGGACCAAAGTACTGGATAGGACCGGGGTAAACGAAGCAGGTCTCACGAGCCCACTCTGCGCGATGCTTAACGAACTCCTTGAAGGGAGCGCCGTCCAGTTCAACCAGAGCCTTGCGGATAACGGGCTTCATCTCACCGTTACGCTTCTCCATGTTCATCATCATGGTGATAGGTATACCACCTGCGATCCACTGGTCGGCAGGAGCAACGGTGTTCTTGATTGATGACATGTAACCGGTCTTGCCGGCAGCAATCAGCATTGATGCGTTGTAACCAAGGCTGTAGCAGTAGTCAGCGTCAAAATTTGACGGAGCTGCGCAACGGCCCTCATAACCGCAGAAGTGATGCTGTGTGGCATACTTGCCAAGATACTTGCCATCCTTCTTCCACTCAGCCAGCTTAACGCCAACCATATCGGCCAGCAGCTGCTCGGTCTCAATCAGAGATACCTGTACGTTTCCGTGCGGGTCACGCTCCAGGGCAAGCTGACGGCTTACGCTCTCGGGCAGGCTCTGGAATATTGCAGCGTTCTCCTTAGAGAGCTTGCTTACTATGTACTGGATCTTCTTATCGGCCTGGATCATGTCGAACTCAGCCTGGTTTGCAGCCAGAACGTCATTCAGCTCGGCGATAAGCTTCTTGATGGCGGGGATGAACTCGATCAGGCCCTCGGGAACCAGGACGGTACCGAAGTTGAGGCCGCGTGCAGCACGGTCAGCAACGACCTGAGCGATATATGTTACTATGTCATCGAGAGTCTGGTTCTTAGCCTCAACCTCCTCACCGATAAGGGTTACGTTAGGCTGGGTCTGCAGAGCGCACTCCAGAGTAACGTGGCTGGCTGAACGACCCATCAGCTTGATGAAGTGCCAGTACTTACGTGCTGAGTTGCAGTCACGCTCGATGTTACCAATGATCTCTGAGTAAACCTTGGTAGCGGTATCGAAACCGAATGAGGTCTCAATCTCGGTGTTCTTAAGGTCACCGTCAATTGTCTTGGGGCAGCCTATTACCTGAACGCCGGCGCCGATAGCCTTGTAGTACTCGGCCAGAACGCACGCGTTGGTGTTTGAGTCATCACCACCGATGATAACCAGAGCCTTGATGTCAAGAGCCTTGAGGATCTCCAGACCCTTGTCAAACTGGTCCTTCTTCTCCAGCTTGGTACGGCCTGAACCGATGATATCAAAGCCACCGGTGTTGCGGTACTCGTCAATGATATCGGCTGTGAGCTCCATGTAGTTGTGATCAACCAGACCGCCGGGGCCAAGGATGAAACCGTACAGCTTGTTGGCAGGGTTGAGCTTCTTGAGACCGTCAAACAGACCGGCAATGACGTTGTGTCCGCCGGGAGCCTGACCACCTGACAGGATAACACCTGCGTTCAGGGTCTTCTTGGCAACTGAACCCTCTGTAGGCTCAAACTTAAGGTAGGGCATGCCGTAGGTGTTGGGGAAGAGTTTCTTAACCTCGTCCTGATCGGCAACTGACTGTGTGGGAGCACCCTCAACAGCCTTCAAAGCACCGCGGAGAGCCTGGGGAAGCTTGGGCTGGTAAGCGGCGCGTGCAATCTGTAATGCGCTTTTTGTACTCATTTGAATAGTATATTTGTTTAAATACCTCTTTAAATAGTAAGGGTGCGCAAATTTCGTCAAAAATGCGCACCCTTGCAAATATTTGGTAGTGAAACAAGCTTAAACAGGCTCTTTAAAAGCGGTATATGATGGAGGCGTTAATATCGGCCGGCAGACCTACACCCCAGAACCACTCCCATACATTGTCGTCCTCCGAGAACTTCCAGTCAGACTTGCCGAAAACGTTCAGGTCAAAGCCCCAGTGGGAGTTCTTGGTGAACCATCCCTGGTAACCCAGACCAAAGCCGCAGCCTATGGCCATAAACATCTCGCCCTCTCTTACACCGGCTTTGCGCCACTTGTCATCAAGGTATTCCTGGTACCTGGCATCGGTTTTCTTTTCATCGGATGTAAGGCCGTTTATGTACTCCTTGTCAAGGGTGGTTACAAAGATGTCAAACATCTCACGGAACAGGCCCAAGTCAACTCTTGCCACGCCGTAGAAACCGCGGCCGGGCTTGCGTCCGAAATAGTATCGGCCCTCAGGGCAAAGCATCACGCCCACATATTTGCGGTCCCACTCCACATCATAGGTCTTGCCGTCTATGCCTACCTCAGCATACCAATCCAGCGGATGGTCCTTTGACTGCCAGTTCACGTCCCTGGTTTTTCCGTCAATTCTGGCCGTGGCGGGCTGGTCCTCCTCGTCAAATACCGCCAGAATGCTGGAGCGGTTCACAAAATGGACCTGTGCCGATACACCGTATGAGAAACGGGTGTTTGTATAATGTTCCCAGACTATCTGGGGAGACATATAAGCAACTGATACAAGATCAACCTTTAAGCTATTGTTGTATTTGTCATAACCTTCTGTAAGAAGCGGCTTTATGGCCATCATAGACTGGCTCATGCAGAGCAGGGTAGCTATGAATAAAAGTGTCTTTTTCATATCGGATTTATTATTGTTGCCACGAAGATATGTAAAAAAATGTTATATTTGCGCGTTTTTTAGAATTAAGTGATCGAATCAGGACCATGCATTATTGTTTTATCATCAACAACGAACCCGGTAAAGCAGGCAACGCAGATATCATCCGTGCCGATATAGAGAAGCTTCCGGAAAAGATTGATTATGAAATTTATCTTACAACCGCCCAGAAAACGGCCATTGACCATGTCCGCGAATACTGCCAGGCAAACCCTGAAAAGGAGACCTGTTTTGTAGCTTGTGGCGGTGACGGTACCATAAATGAGGTTGCCACCGGAATGGTTGGAGCCAGGAACAAGCATCTGGCCGTGCTGGCTTACGGCAGCGGCAACGATTTCATAAAGTATTATGAAGGTAAGGATTTCCGCAGCGTGGAAAATCTTGTAAACGGCACCGCCCACAAGATCGATATACTTAAGGTCGGTCAGGACCATTATTCAATAAATGTCTGCAACTTTGGTTTTGACTCTGTTGTGGCATCGACCGCAAACAAACTGAGCCGCAAGGGCAACAAGAATCCCTACCGCTGGGGTATCGTCAAGGCCATTTTCTGCGGCCGATTCAACCCCATCAAGGTCAGCGCCGACGGTGAGGAACTCAATCCCGGCAAGCGTATGCTGCTCTGCACACTGGGCAACAACAACCACGTGGGCGGTGAGTTCTTCTGCTCACCCCGTGCCAAGAATGATGACGGTCTGATTGAGGTATGCTACTGCAAGACCACCACTCTGATGGGATTCCTGGGTATGCTCAAGGTATACACACTGGGCAACCATCTGGATGACCCCAAGGTAAGCAGACATTTCATCTACCGCCAGTCCAAGAGTGTTGATGTACACTCCGACAAGCAGATAGAGCTCTGCCTGGACGGTGAGATGCTGGCCGGCAACGATTTCCACATTGAAATCCTGCCCAACGCCATCAGCTTCATCATTCCCGCATGACCCGAAAGGGACAGTCCCCCTGTGCCATCGCGATGGCACAGGGGGACTATCCCTTTCGGGTCATCGAAAATAAAAAGGATTCCCATTGCCCAAGAAAAACCTTTTCACTATCTTCGCATAAACATTAACCACTACTACTATGGCAAGTCGCAGACAGCTAAAGAAAGACATCAGTTATGTAATAGGTGACCTCTTCACCGAATGTCTCGTATCAAAAGAGCTTATTCCCGGAACAAACAAGGATGAGGCCGACAAGATAATCGTTGAACTGCTCCGTATAGACAACGAGTTCATAACCCGCATCAGCCATACTGAGCCGGGCAATGCCAAGCAGTACTACAAGGCTCTCATCAAGGACTTCCAGTCCGGCATCACAAGTATAGTTGACCGGATTGTCAAGCTCAAAGAGACCAAGGAGACCAAAAAGAAAAAGAGCTGATCCCCTCTATTTCCTTTTGACATGTTCCGGCGCGCTAGAGTCATCATGGCGGCGCTGTCCGTCATATTGTCCGTCAGTCTTAATGCACAGACGGACAATGCTACTATACGCGCACGCGTAAAGGACCATTTTGAACAGTACCAGTGCGACATAGACCTTAAGACCCTTAAGGTTGAGCGCACTGACATAAGCCGTAACGGCCGCCGTCTGGATATTTTCCTGAACCAGAATTTCAGTTACCAGCTGTTCCGTCATGAGCTGGTTGACTCCATCTACGCGGGCCTGCGCCGTGACCTGCCGTCCGACATCAGGCGTTATAGCATAGGCATCCATACCGGCGGCAAGACCATAGAGAAGCTCATACCCAACTGGGCCCGACGTACCATGAGTCAGGACAATCTGTGGAACCAGACATTCTATGACGGCAATCCCTGGGTAAGCAACGAGAGCAGCATCTACACCCCCAAGAAGGGCCTTACCAACATACATATGGCCGTCACTCCCAGCCACGGTCTCTACTATGACAATGAGGACGGCATGTGGGAGTGGCAGCGCCCGCCGCTGTACTGCACCCGTGAGGACCTGCTCACACAGTCATTCGTATACCCCTACCTCATCCCCATGCTTGAGAACGCAGGTGCGGTTGTTTACACCGCCCGTGAGCGTGACTGGCAGGTAAACAGCGTTACGGTAAAGAGCGGATCCACCGGTTACAGGGAGGACGGCAAATGGTCCCGATACACAGCCGGAGGTTATTCGGCCGATTCACTCCGCATACTCCCCGACAGCCTGCAGGTAGATACCCGCATGGCGCAGTCCGGCAACGGCCCCGGCATACAGATGTCAACGGCATTCTGGATTCCGGACATACCCCAGGACGGTGATTACGCTGTTTATGTGACCTATCAGTCAGACTCCACCAGCATCGACGATGCCCGCTACATAGTGTTCCACACGGGAGGTTCAACCACGTTCCGCGTAAACCAACAGATGGGCGGCGGCACATGGGTCTATCTGGGCACATTCCATTTCAAGCAGGGACAGAACCCGCAGGGAATGGTCAGTCTGGACAACAGCAGTGAGATGCACGGCACGGTCAATGCCGATGCCGTAAGGTTTGGCGGCGGAATGGCCACTGAGGTCCGTAATGACCTCAAGCTCACCGCCCCGCGTTACAACATGGGTGCCCGCTACTACACCAGGTATGCCGGTGCCCCCGACAGTGTCTACTGCAAATATGACGGTGAGGATGATTACCGTGAGGATATCTGGACACGCCCCTATATGGCCAACTGGCTGTCGGGCGGTTCCATTTTCAATAAGGCCAATCCGGGACTGGGCGTTCCGTTGGAGCTCTATTTTGCACTCCATACCGACGCCGGCTACACATACGGTGACACCCTGTACGGATCACTTGGCATCTGTACCACTGATTTCAATGACGGTCTGCTGGGCGAAGGACATCCCCGTGACATAAGCCGTGACCTCACGGATATGGTCCTGACAGGACTAAGACAAGACCTGGAACCTGCCATAGGGCGCGAGTGGGTATACCGCGGCATCTGGGACAAGAGCTACTGTGAGAGCCGTGAGCCGCAGATTCTGTCCATGCTGCTGGAACTCCTGTCTCACCAGAATTTCCGTGACGTGGCTCTGGCGCTCAACCCCAACTTCCGGTTTACCGCATCCAGATCCATATACAAATCACTGCTCAGATACGTGAGTTTCATGCATGACCGCAGTTACGTGGTCCAGCCCCTACCGGTTGACCATTTCTGCATACGCCATACCGGCGGCCGTCTGGCACTCTCATGGAAAGCCGTAGCCGATACTCTTGAGCCCACAGCCGTTCCCGGCGGTTACATAGTCTACACTGCCATTGATGACAACGGATTTGACGGCGGCACGTTTACCCGCAACACCACCTACAGTATAATCCCGGAGCCTGACCACATGTACCGTTTCCGCGTAACTGCGGTAAATGAGGGCGGACAGAGCTTTCCGTCCGAGACACTTGCCGCCTACATTGCATCAGAGAGCAAGGGTACGGTCCTGGTGGTGAACGGATTCCAGCGTCTGAGCGGTCCGGAGGCAGTCATCACGGACACCACCCAGGGATTTGACCTGACACAAGACCCCGGCGTGCAGTACATGTGCTCCCCCATACTGAGCGGTGCGCAGCAGATATTCAGTCTTGACTCAATAGACTCGGAGGAGGAGGTATCACTAGGTATGGGTGACGAGTCCCTTAACGGCAGCCTGCTGGCAGGCAACACATTTGACTACCCCGTCATTCACGGACGCTCCATCGCGGCCGCAGGATGGTCATTCGTATCATGCAGCCGTGAGGCAGTCCAGGACAGCATCATCAGTTTCAATGATTACAAGGTGGTTGACCTGATAATGGGATTGCAGAAGCGTTCCCTGCAGGACACCATCTGCAATAAGGATTACGCAACATTCACCCCCGCCCTGATGCGTGCCGTCAGGAACTACCTGAACCGCGGCGGCAAACTGCTGTGCAGCGGATCATATGTAGGGGCCGATATGATATCGGAACTCAAGGATGAGTCATTTACCGCACAGGTACTTCACTACCGTTGGGAGGGTCCTCTGCCGTCACATACTGACAGCCAGATAAAGGGCATGCGCAGCAAGGCCAACATACGCCGCACAGCCAACAATGACGGTTACGGCGTAACCAAACCTGACGTATTGAGTCCTGTGGGTATCGGACAACGCATGTTCACCTACACTGACAGCGGTCTTTCGGCCGGTGTAGGATTCAAGGACCGCACCTGCGCCACACTCACGCTGGGATTCCCGTTTGAGAGTGTAATCCAGGCCAAGGAGCGTGACCGCATCATGAAAGCAGCACTCAATTATTTGACTGACAAATAAAACGCTTAAGCTATGTACAACATTCAGGCAAATGAATCCGGAACACGCAGCATAAACGTGTCCGACGAGAATCTTGGAACTCTGCGCCGTTTTTCACTGCTCCAGTTCCTGGTTGACAGCAACGGCATCATCACAGAGCAGTCACTTGACAAGCTCAAGCTGACAGTACGTTCACTGCTCACCACCCCGCAGGGATCGGACAAAGCACTGCTTGACCTCTGCATTGACGTGATTTACCACCGTGACATGAAGGCTTTCGGTCTGAGGAACCTGATTGCCCTCTATGAGAAGTGGAACAAAGAGAACCCTGAAACAGAAGCTGAGAGAGCAGAGTAATCATGGCGCAGTGGCTGCCAACAACCAAAAAAGAGTGTGAGCGTCTGGGCTGGGAGCAGTTGGACGTGATACTCTTTAGCGGCGACGCCTACGTGGACCATCCATCGTTCGGCAGCGCCGTGATAGGTCGTGTACTTGAGTCACACGGCTACAAGGTTGCCATAATCCCGCAGCCCAACTGGCAGGATGACCTGCGCGATTTCAAAAAACTGGGGGCTCCGCGCCTCTTCTTCGGCGTATCGGCCGGAGCCATGGACTCCATGGTAAACCGCTACACTGCCGGCAAGCGTCTGCGCTCCGAGGATGCCTACACCCCCGACGGCCGCCACACCGGACGCCCCGAGTACCCGTCAATCGTATATACCAAGGCGCTCAAGAAACTGTTCCCCGATGTACCTGTGGTACTGGGAGGCATCGAGGCCTCACTGCGCCGTTTCACCCATTATGACTATTGGCAGGACAAGCTACTACCCAATATACTGGAACTTAGCGGTGCCGATTACCTGACCTACGGCATGGGCGAGAAGGTGACCGTTGCCCTGGCCGATGCATTCAGCGAGGGCCGCATTGAGGATATCAAGTCCATACCTCAGGTGGCGTTCCTGAGCAAGGAAGTTCCAGGTGGCATAACTGACCAGGACAAGATGCTGGCATCACATGAGCAGTGCCTGAATGACAAACGCAGCCAGGCAGCCAATTTCCGCATCATTGAGGAGGAGTCAAACATGATACTGGCCCACCGTATCATACAGCCCACAGGCAACCGATACGTTGTGGTCAACCCGCCCTATCCGCCGCTTACCACACAGGAGCTGGATGCCGTATATGACCTGCCCTACACCCGTCTGCCCCATCCCCGTTACAACGGCAAACGCATCCCGGCCTATGAGATGATACGCCACTCGGTAACCATACACCGCGGCTGTTACGGCGGCTGCTCGTTCTGCACCATATCGGCCCATCAGGGCAAGCAGATAGTAAGCCGCAGCAAGGAGAGTATCCTCAAGGAACTGCGCAAGATCACTGAGATGGAGGATTTCAAGGGGTACATATCGGACCTGGGAGGCCCGTCGGCCAATATGTACGGCACAGGCGGACGCAACAAGGAACTCTGCGCCAAGTGCAAACGCCCCACATGTCTCACGCCCAAGGTCTGTCCCAACCTGTGCACTGACCTGACCGCCCTTACCGCACTGTACAAGGCTGCCGATAAGGTCCCCGGCATCAAGAAGACCTGCATAGGCAGCGGTATACGTTATGACATCCTGCAGTACCGTGATCCAGACGTCAAGGCTGACAGGTCCCATCTGGAATATGCCCGTGAACTTATAAGCCGCCATGTGAGCGGACGCCTCAAGGTAGCACCTGAGCACACATCGGACTCAGTTCTGGCACTCATGCGCAAGCCGTCATTCATGCAGTTTGAACAGTTCAAGAAAACTTTTGACAAAGTAAACCAGGAGTGCGGGCTGCGCCAGCAACTTATCCCCTACTTTATAAGCAGCCATCCCGGTTGCACCGAGGAGGATATGGCACAACTGGCCATAATAACCAAACGGCTCAATTTCAAGCTGGAGCAGATACAGGATTTCACACCCACTCCCATGACCTTGAGCACCGAGATATTCTATACGGGCATTAATCCCTACACTATGCAGCCGGTATATACCGCCCGCACCGAGCGTGACAAGCAGGCACAGCGTCAGTTCTTTTTCTGGTATGACCCGGCACAACGTCACCGCCTCATCTCCGAGCTGCGCCGCATAGGACGTCCAGACCTCATCTCAAAACTTTTCTGACAACTCTACCTCACTGTCCTTTTAACTTTTGGGGTTACACGTTATATTCTTTACGACAACCCCGAATATTGACACAAAACAAAATAAGGACAATGAAAAAGTATTTGATGGCTGCCGCTCTGATTGCAGCAGTATGCGTTTCAGTAAACGCCAAGAAAAAGGAGGTAAAAGAGGTTCTGTTCGGTGTAAAATCCGGAATCATCACCATATCATCCGATATGGGTGACATGCCCGATTTCTCAACAATGACCGCACTGGGTGGCGGAAACATATCATTCGGTGACAGCACATTCCAGAATCTAATGAACAACTTCAACGCAAGTGATATGACTGAGCAGATTTATTTTGATGATTACGGACGCAAAACCGCCAGAATTACTGTTTATGGAGACAATATCACCCGCGTAATATCTGTAGGTGACACAACCTATACAATCAACGAGAACGAGAATACAGCTACTGCAATGCCTATATTTGGCGGCGGACGTAACGGACGTAGCGGCGGATTCGGCGGCGGATTCGGCATGGGTGGCGTTCAGATAGGTCAGATCGGAGACATTGACTGGATGAACCTGGACAAGAAAACCATTCGCCGTAACAAGATCAAGGAACTGGGCGAGGAGCAGGTTGCAGGCGTTACCTGCAAGAAGTACTCAATGAGCCCCAGCAACCAGATGGGATTCACACAGAACATAACAGTATGCGTATATAAAGGCATTCCTCTGTCAACCGTAACAGAGAGCGACTGGTCTACCACAAGCCAGACAGCCGTAAGCTTTATGGGCAATGCCAACTTCTCACAGTCATTCTTTTCCCTGCCCGAGGGCTGCAAGGTCAGCCAGATGAACATGGGTGGCGGATTCGGCGGTGACTTCATGATGATGGGCGGCGACTTCGGCGGATTCGGCGGCGGATTCGGTGGCGGCTTTGGCGGCGGATTCGGCGGATTCTGATCCACACACATACTTTAGAATAATAGGGCGGCTTTTATCCATAAGTCGCCCTATTGTTTTATGGGGGTTAAAAAATAAATGGCAGCCAACCTTACAAGACTGCCATTTATCCGGGGTCCATGCATCATGAGTTATGAAAAGGAAAGAACTCAGGATACATTTGCGGACACCTTTTCATTCCAACATTGCCTTTACAACCAGAAATGTCGTCACGACAGCTCATGATTGCATTGCAAATATCGGGATAAGGCTTGGAACAGATATATCCAAAAAACAAATAAAGTTGTCAAATTTGAAACAACCGTAATAAGAAAGCCTTAACTTAGTTGTCAAATTTGAAATGAAGATATGAAGAGATACAGTATCAAGGACTTGACCGGAATGCCTCAGGACAGTCACTTGCTGTTCAATTACAAGGATCAGGTGGTAGTGTTCAGCCCCCGGTTCTATGGTCTTGAGGCCGCCAGAGAACTGTTTGCAATTGACGCATTTGCGGTAGGTTACATCATTAAGGGATACAGTATCACGGAATTCAACACAGACACATACCGTCTTGAGCCGGGCAACCTTTTCATACTGGCGCCCACCCACTCTTGTCGTGTAATTGAGTGCAGTCAGGATTACACGGTACGTATCCTGCTTCTGGACTCAAACGGTCATAATCTGTCCGTACACCTTAACTATCTTGTCAAATCTGAAAGATGGACCCAGACATATTTCCATCCGGTACTAAAACTCACTGCAAATGAGGCCGTAACTATGAAGAACTGCCAGGAACGTATAGTTGAGCAGATAGCCCGTGAGGATTGTCCCAACCGCATTCCGTTCATAAGGCTTGCTACCGTTTGGCATCATGTTGAGCTGGACAACATCATGCAGATCCACATGAAAGAGATGACTGATAACGGAAAGCCGCTTACCCGACAGCAGGCATTGGGCAGGGAACTGTACATTCTTATAGTAAACAACTACCGCAAGGAACATCAGGCCAGATTCTACTCAGAGAAGATGTGCCTCACCCCGCAGTATCTCAACCAGATAGCCACACAGATATTCGGCAAGACACTGAGCGCCATCATAACAGACCTGCTGTTCTCAACTGCACGTTCCATGCTGTTGTCATCGGACGTAACCATTCAGGAGGTATCTGATGAACTGAATTTTGCCGACCAGTCTGCGTTCAGCAAGTTCATAAAAAAGATTTGCGGAGTAAGCCCCAGCAAACTCCGCAAATCAAATCCTCACCAGGAGATTATCTGAAATCGTTAAACCTGTAGCTGAACGATATTACAAACATTGACGTATCACCGAACGTACGGCTCTCACTCCAGTTGGTACCCGACGAATAGGCTGAGAAGCCGCTGTATGACTTAAGTATGTCACGCCATGTAAAGCTCAGTGTTGCCTGACGTTCCTTGAGGAAACTGTAATCGGCCGATATGCTCCACAGGCACTCCGGACGGTTGGCCGATTCCATCTCATACCCGAACGGACGGTTATAGTTGATATTGGTAGATGCGCCAAGTCCTATTGAAGACTGGTAAGTTACCTGCGCTCCGGCACTGAGGCGCTTACCTCCGTTTGATGTGGTCAGGTAGTCACTCTTGCTTTTGTCCATACTGAATCCCACGTTACCGCTCAGCATCCAGAAACGGTCCGAGTAGGCACTCTCCAGTGAAAGGCTCACCTGGTTGTAATCCGTGGCGCTCTTGTTGGGGGCCGCATCGGTAAAGCTCTGTACGAATGCCACGTTATGGTTCAGAGAGTGGCTGGCTGTAAAATTCAGCGAGAGGTCACGGAACGGATAGGTCAGGAACAGATACTCACGGATGTTCCAGCTGCCGTTGATATTCTCAGGTGATGTTACGCGGGCACCTGTCTGACGGTTAAGACGGGTCAGAGTGGTTATCTGGTTCAAGGTTGTTCCGTAACTGAAACTGGTACGCATATATGACTGGAGTTGGAACTCAAGGGTTGCGTTATGTGTGAATGAGTTTTTAAGAGAGCTGTTACCTTCACGGATGTTCATGGGGTCGCTGTAATCCGTCACCGATGAAAGTTGGCTGGCACCGGGCAATCCGTTTGAACCGTTGTATGTAATGCCAATCTGACTCTTCTTGAACACCTTGACACGGAATGAGCCATTCACATTATATCTGACTCCGGTATAACGGATATGCTCATCATCCTTATCCGGTTGGCGGTTATAGTTGTCTATTGTCTGCAGAATGGGCGATACACGGCCGTTAAGATTGATTCTGAACACTGAATCGCTGTAAAAGTAATCCAGGTTGAATTCATTGTCAAGATTTCCGTTACGTTTGTCATAATAAAGTGAATCTATCTCAGTCAGCGTCCCGTCATCGGCCAGGTCCTCATAACTCTGAATGCTCTTGCTGTCATTGTATGAGAACGTGTAGCCCACTCCCAGGTAACCGATATCGCCTATACGGCGCTGCAGGTTGGCATACAGGTTGTAATTGTTAGACACATCGGGGGTGTAGATCCTGTGGTCAACCTTACGTACGCTGTCACCCAACTGCCAGAAATGACTTTCTGACTTGTTTATGCTGGCACCGTCACTCTCGTTACGGCCAATACTCATATTCATGTGGAAATTGTACTTGCTGTCCTCACCAAAATTGTATGACATGTTTCCCCTTACGGTATAGGACTTGCCTGTATTGTCACTTGTGTTTGTCTGACGGGTAGAACTTATGGCACCCTCGCCCTCATTAGATATGGTGTCACTGCTCTCGCTGCTGCTGTTGCTCCAGTTCCTGTTCATATCCAGGTCCACTCCATACCACATCTTGCCAGCCTCGTTCCTGCCATTCAGGCCCACGCTTCCGTTCCAGCTATGGCTACCGTTTGAACTTAAGTTCTCACTCTCTGTGTTCTGGGTAAACTCCGGCATGAACATCTTGTTGTAATTGGCCGATTTGTTCTCATTGTAATTGCCGTTATATCCGGCCGAAGCGTTCAGCGACAGTAGTTTGAACTCCCTGCTGTAATAGAGATTACCGTACGTGTTCTCATTCTTGAGTTGGCGGGAGTATTCATACGGTATGGTGTTATGTGAGAAAGAGCCGTAAATCTCTGACCCGTGCTGTTTCCAGGTGGATCCGTCTACAGACACGCGGTACTTGTCAAGATTCTCAGTGGTACCCAGTTCCACGCTTGCAAATATGGTACGGTCCATGGGCTCCTTGGTCTCCATATCCATGATAAGGTGGTTGTCACTCATCACGTTCAGGGTGTCATCGGGCACCTCATATACCTTTAGGCTCTTAAGCTTGTCCGTGGGCATGTTGTTCAGGGCTATGCTCATGTCACGCTTAAAGAACGAGTCTCCGTTAAGACGTATCTCCTCAATGTCACGCCCCAGATATGTCATCTTACCGTCATTATATTTGAGTCCCGGCAGACGGCGCACCAGATCCAGCAGTACGCTACCGGTGGGCATCTCATATGCATCGGCATTGAATATCACAGTATCGCCTCGCTGGTACATTCGCTGCAGCTCGGCCACGATCTCCACCTCCTCTGTAGTTAGCGGATTGCTTCTAAGGACAATGGAATCAAGTTCAACCGTATAGACATGGACACCGCTCTGTTTTTTCATGGGCGGATCCAGGATGGTGTCCAGAGTCTGCATTCCCAGGTATGATATGGTAACGCGCAGGCGGGTATCCTTAAGACGGTCACGACGCGACATATATGTCCAGAACCTGCCGTCGGGGCCTGCCGCACCACCGTCAAACTCAGTAGTATCGCCCATACATACGACCTTGACGTTTGCGCTCTGTAGCGGATAGGGGTCAGGCTCATACTCATCCACGCCATACACCTTTCCGTTTACCTCAAACACCTGCTTTACATACTGGCGCATCATAGATTCAATCTCCGGACTGCTCCAGTCCTGCGCCATCACTCCTGATACTGTAAGCAGCATCAACGCTGCCAGGATACCTCTCTTCAAATTCATTCCACAAATAAGTATTTCAACTATTGATACGCAAATATAACGTCAATGTCAAAAAAACACTTCCGGATAAAATATGAAAAATTATTAAATTGCCATTTCCGGGGGTATTTTGAAACATAACCCCCGTGAGAGGATGGTATCCTCTCACGGGGGTCAGTTATTTCTATAAATATCAAGGGGTTACTTTGCGGGTTCTATCTGCCAGCCGCGTGCTCTCATTTCATCGGCACTGAGAAATGTATCCCAGATTTCCTTTTCAGGATATTTGTCAAGGATTGCTCTGAGAGTCTTGTAGTTGGCATCTGAATAGGCTATAAACACATGACCGGTCTTTCCGTCAAACAGGTCCTTGACGGCTGCCTCCATATTATCCACACTTGCCATTACACCGCCAATAGTCTGTATAGTCTGTTTTAAGATCTCCTCCCTGGCTGTCAAACGTATTACGGTATAGTGTCCTAACGAACTGGAATTGTTTCCTGTCAAGCTCTGTTCACTTGCCTCGATATGGATCCAATCAGGCTGGGTTCTTTCCTCATTTGTACTGAGTCTGAAGTTTATGGGAACAGAGTATCTTACTCTTACAACCTCACCGTTCTGCTTTCCCGGTGTCCAGTCAGGCATCATACTGATTACCCTCAGGGCCTCGGCATCAAGCAACGGATCTACGTTCTTTACTACCTCGGCATCTGTAATGCTTCCATCCTTCTCTATAGTGAATGAAACTATTACCCTACCCTGGATATCATTCTCCCTGCACTCTTTAGGATACTTGATATTGTCACGCAGATACATGAGCAGAGCCATTGTGCTACCCGGGAACTCCGGAACCTGATCAACGACCATAAATACATCATTCTCAGGTTCAACTTCAGAGAATTCAGTGTTGATTCTGTCGTTTACTTCCCAGGCAACATCCTGTTTCTGCTTCTTAAGGGAGATCACGGGTTCATCTGTCTGAATCTGACCCTTAAAGTCCTCATATCCGGCTTTTGCAATCCTTACCAGGCAGTCAACCTTATCAACCCTGAGTACAAAACCGCCGTCTGCATCGGTCATACAACTGTAGCTGGCCATTCCACTCATATTAATCAGGGATACACGCGCATCGGCCACGGGGCCATCCTCATCAACCACCTTACCTACTATGAAACCGTCTTGGGTAAGCTTAACAGTCGTTGCGGCATCATACGTGTCAAATAATTCGCTGTCAATCATGTCGGCCTTGTTATCTGTACGGGCAAACAGGACAGATGTCATTCCCAGTAACGGGGCAAGCATGAGAAGCCATATGAGGCGTCTCTGCCGGGTTTTGTTTTTGTTCATCATAATGATTCTTTGTTTAATGTTAAGGTTAAAGGAACTGGCAAGCGCATAGGCCTCTGCACCTACAGTTCTCATTATAAGGAGTCTCTGATAATCCCTACCGTCTATGCCCTGACGATTGATCACTTCATCGTCGGCCTGGAACTCATGGACTATCTTGATTTCTTGCAATACAAGCCAGCATACGGGATTGAGCACGGTGCATGCCAGCAGGAATATAAGGTCAACGGAGTGCATGTGGCGGATATGCGCAAATTCATGCCTCAGGCTTGCCTTACGGGCAAAACCCTTTTCCGTATTGGATATTACTATATAATTCATCCAGCTGAACGGTCCGAATGACTCTCCGTGCGTTACCAACCATACCATACGGCTCACACGGCGGCGGGGTTTGCCGCGCAGGAAACGGTGTGCTTTCCATATTCCGCGCGTCCAGCCGATGAGCAGGGTGATCACATATACGCAGTATGAGCATATAAGTGTCACTGCCCAAAGGCTGAAACTGCGCTCCGGAACATCGGACTCCTGAGAGCCGTAAATTATCACCTCCGGAGCAAACAGGCCGTTTGCGGCCGACAACTCACGGGCAAACTCCGTACCTGATATGGTCATGTCAAGTACAGGCGATGTCTGGTCCGTAATTGTCAGGTGCACAAGGGGGAGAAGAGCTGAGAGTACTGTGGCTCCCAGCAGGTAAATCCGGTTGAAACGATATAGTGTAGTACCGCTAAGTACCGCCTTGTACAATCCAAGCAGAACCAGCAGTGCAAACGCCCACTCAATTATATAAAGAACTATGCTACCCATAATGATTACTTCTTTTCTACCATATTGATCAGCTCCTTGAGCTCATCCACGCTAACCTCCTGCTGTTTTACCAGGCATGAGATGAAATCCATATATGATCCGCCAAAGAATCTGTTCACGCTCTCCTTGTTTATGAGCTCCGCATACTTGTCACGTGTTACGGCCGGCTCATAAAGAAAGAACTTGGCACCCAGTTCACGGTGAGCGATCATGCCACTGCGCTCCAGACGGTGCACGAACGTAGACACCGTATTAAAGTGCGGCTGGGGTTCCGGCAGATGCTCCACGATATCCCTCATGGATAGCGCCCCGCACTCCCAGAGCACGTTCATGATTGCCAGTTCCTTATCTGTTAGTTTCTTCATATCGCGATGGTTTTAACTAATGTCCGATGCAAATAAACTACATCTTGTAATTACTTCCAAACATTTTTACGTTTATTATCATTTATGTTGTAGTCTTTAAGACGCACCGGGGACGGTTCTGTTCGCGTAGGGGACGGTTCTGTTCGCGTTTAGAACCGTCCCCTACGCGAACAGAACCGTCCCCTTTGCGGAAGCTATTATTATTTATTAAATTTATGTAATGATCAATGTCCGTTATTTAAGAGTACCTTTGCAGTGCAAAAACACATACCATATGGGAAAGATTAAGAGCATAGGCATTCTGACATCAGGAGGAGATTCTCCAGGCATGAACGCAGCCATCCGTGCGGTCACCCGCTCTGCCATTTTTGAGGGATGGAAAGTATTTGGAATATACCGTGGATATGACGGCCTTATAGAAGGTGATGTAAAAGAGTTTACCACAGAGAGTGTATCGGGTATAATATTTGAGGGCGGAACAATCCTAAAGACAGCACGCAGCAAGGATTTCATGACTCAGGAGGGCCGTGCCAAGGCTTTTGAGACCATGAAGAAATTCAAGATTGACGCACTTGTGGTTATAGGCGGTAACGGTTCGCTTTCCGGAGCACAGGAGTTCTCGAGCGAGTTTGACATACCGGTTATAGGACTGCCCGGCACAATTGACAATGACCTTTACGGAACAGACAATACAATTGGATATGACACTGCACTCAATACCATCATGGAGTGCGTGGATAAGATCCATGACACTGCAAACTCACACAACCGCATATTCTTTATAGAGGTTATGGGACGTGATGCCGGATTCCTGGCCATGAACAGCGCCATAGCTGCCGGTGCCGAGGCCGCCATCATACCTGAGAGCAGTACCGATATAGACCAGCTGGCCGCATACATTGAGCGCGGCATACGCAAATCCAAGCGCAGCTCTATCGTAATAGTATCTGAGGCCGACGGAGGCGCCATGCACTACGCCGAGCGTATGCACAACGAGTATCCGGAGTTTGATGTACGCGTATCAATCCTGGGTTACGTACAGCGCGGAGGCCGTCCCAGCGCTGTGGACCGTATCCTGGCCAGCCGCATGGGCGTAGCTGCCATTGAGGCTCTTAAGGAGGGTCAGCGCAACGTGATGATTGGCGTAATTAATGACAAGATGGTCAATATTCCGTTTGCACAGGCCGTAAAAAAAGATAAGCCCATAGATGATGAGCTTATCAATGTTCTTGGAATACTGTCAACCTGATAATCAGAGCTCGTCCTGAGCGTACAGATAATCAAAAAGCGGAGACGGGTAGTCGCAATAGTCTTCAGGACTGAAAAAGCGCTCCAGCTCCGCTTTTGCTGTATCCAGCGAATCCGAAGCATGGATTATGTTCTCCTGATGGCTTACGCACAAATCACCGCGTACGGTACCGGGCAGAGCCTTACGTCCGTTGGTTGCGCCGGCCATTTCACGGACAACGCTAACGGCATCAATACCCTCCCAGCAGCAGAGCACCACCGGAGCTGCCATCATTGACTTCTCTATAATAGGATAAAACGGTTTCTGGGCCAGATGTGCATAGTGCTGACGCAGCACCTCAGGGGTAAGCTGTTTCATCTTCATGGCAACCAGTTTAAGACCGCGTTTTTCAAAACGTGAGATTACCTCACCAATAAGCCCGCGCTGGATTGTGCAGGGCTTGAGTATTACAAGTGTTCTTTCCATGCCGCAAAGGTAAGTATAATTGATTTTCTAAATACTAAATTCTTTAAGGAAGGGTTTGAAATTGTTGCTTGAGGCGCTGTCTATGATTGCAAAGACAATCTTGCGGAAACGGCCCTGGAATTCTTTCTCATCAATGATCTGATGGAACAGTCGGGCCATTTGGGCAGGTGGGGTGCAGAATGCTCCGCAGCCAAGTGCGCCAAGCACCAGGCTGTCGTGGCCCTTCAAGGCGCCTATTCGCAGGATGGTGCGTATCTTCTCTTTCAGTATGGGTATATCGGCCTCAGGGATATTACCGTTATCAAGCTGGTTATGACCGTGTTTGGGGTTGTAGTTGAGTGACGCCACCGATATCACGGCAGCCTGGAATGTATTATCCAGCAGAGCGTAACCCTCATCCTGTGTTGCGCGGAAAAACGTGATGCCGGGGCTGTAGATTCCGCCGTAAGTGTTATCCATGGGATAACGCTCAGCGCGGCGTTTTACTCCTACCATATCGGCCAAGTCACCGTAACGGCCGCCCGGAAGTGAGAACTGGTAGAGTGATATGGCCAGTGTGCTGCGCCGGCACAACTCCTCCTCCTGTGCGCCGGAGCCCTGCAAAACGCCGCCTCCGGGATGATACAGGCTGGCCATGTTGAGTACAGCCGGGTTGTACCCCTGCTCCACCAGATCACGTGTCGCCAGGATGCAATCCACATTGAGTACACACAGATCCGTGTCCGTACTCTTGAACTGATCCTGCAGGACTATGGGAGCGCTGAACATCTCTGACTCATCAACAAATGTGCCGCTCACGGGCAGAGTTACAACCCTGTCACTCTCAGTGCGGTAGGCTCCGTCACGGAAGATATCCAGATTATGGGTAAAAACCTTGGTAAGAAGGGCACGCTTGGCATCACCACCACGGCTCACCGACGCTTTCCACCAACCGTTAAGCCAAATCTGACTGTTCCACTGCTGCGCTCTAAGCATATTGTCATCTCTTTAATAGAATCATAAAACTGTTTTGTTTCTCTTGGTAGAGTTGTTCTGCTGCAGCAACTCCACAAATTTCTGGGCCGACATCTTGTGATATGAGCCCATCAGGTAATGGTAGCAGCCGTCCATTCGGCTGTCCTGGTGAGCTATGGGTATTGCCTCAAGACCCTGAATGTCGCGAATAGACTCCTCAGACAGCATGGTTACCAATGAACTGTTTCCCACCAGATCCAGCAGCGAGCGTACGCTGTTGATCTCAAGTCTGATATCAAGCTTTACATTCTCAGCATAGAGTATGGATTCAAGCGTATCCCTGGCCTGCAGTCCCTTTGACGGAAGTGCAAGCGGAAAACGTGTCAGGTCCTGCACTGTTGCCTCCTTACCTACACCCTTAAGGATACCTTTGCGGGCTATCATGCAGAGACGGCTCTGGAACAGCAGGCGCGACTCTATACGCTCATCGGCAACAGGCGACTTGTAGGTAAGGGCCAGGTCCAGTTCCCGGTCCAGCATTTTCTGGCGGAGCTCCTCCTTTGACGTGATTATGATGCTGAGCCTGATGTGGGGGTACTGACGGTAGAAATCCAGAACCGTCTGTTTGAGCAGAGGTCCGAACGCATATGTACAACCCACGCTTAATGATCCTACATGCAGGTTCTTGACGTCACGTATTCGGTCCGTTCCCGCCTGCGCATACTCCAGCAGCTGCACGGCACACGGATAGAACTGCTCACCATAGTCACTCAGGCCCACATGACGGGTGTCACGCGTAAGCAGCTCCACACCCAGTTCCTCCTCAAGTTTGCGTATCTGCTGCGATATGGTACTCTGGGTGATGAACAGTGATTTTGACGCCAGCGAGTAACTCTTAAGACGCGCCACCTCAACAAAATATTTAAGCTGTCTGAGTTCCATTTGCCATTGGTTTTAAGACATGCAAATATACCGTTTATTTATCGATTATACCGAACAATTCTATCGAAACAAACCATAATCGTTAATAAAAATACTATATTGTAATATATACCTTTGCGTGCTTTTAATAAAACAGCTTGTTTTACAGCTAAAATGAACAAATCCATAGCAATCATCGCCCTGGCACTTCTTGCAACAGTATCATGCAACAGGGCTCCCAAATCACCTTTCATACGTAAGGTATCCGAATACGCAATCGTAAAGATCGAGCAGCCGGACCTGAGTGACATCACAGACAACGGAAAAGAAGTCCTGAACCTCTATCGCTTCATAGCCGATGAGATTGACGCCATCTACTGGGAACAGTATTACGGCTGCAAGGACTCACTGCTCAATGAAATCTCTGACCCGTTCCAGAAACTGTACGCCAAGATCAACTACGGTCCCTGGGACCGTTTTACCGGCAAGTCATTTGTCGATGGCTACGCAGACCGTCTGCCGGGAGCCGGATTCTATCCCGCCGACATGACACGTGAGGAGTTCGACGCATGGGACAACCCCGACAAGAACAGCCCTTACACCCTGATCCGCCGTGCCGAGGACGGTTCACTCCAGGCCGTTTGGTATCATGATGCATTCCGTGAGCGTCTGGACAGAATCCAGAGCTATCTGATTGCCGCATCCGGCATCACCATCAAGCCCAGCGTAAGCAAGTACCTGCAGGCCAAGGCTCAGGCCCTCCTGACTGACAACTACTACGAGAGCGCACTCGCATGGCTTGACATGGATGACAGCAAGATGGACCTGGTGGTAGGTCCCAATGAGACCGCCGACGACCAGCTGCTAGGCATAAAGCGTTCTTATGAGGCATTCGTACTGCTCAAGAACCAGGCCCGCACCGAAGAGCTGATGAAGTATGTATCACGCATTGAGGAGTTCCAGCAGGACCTTCCCGGTGACTCCGCATTCAAGACATTCCAGCCCGGTACCGGTTCAAACATCTTCTCATGCAACGCCCTCTACTACGCAGGTAAGGCCAACGCAGGCGTAAAGGTAATAGCACTCAACCTGCCGTATGATGCCGATGTACAGCGCGACCGCGGCACACGTACCATACTGCTTGAGAACATCATCAACGCCAAGTACAATCACATAATCAACCCCACAGGCCAGGTCCTGCTGGAGTCTGACTATATAGAGCACCTGTCACAGAACGCATTCTTCTGGAACATCGTGTTCCGCGAGGTTGCACACGGACTGGGTGTAAAGGAGACAGTCAACGGCAAGGGCAGCGTTGAGGACGCCCTGGGACGCGCCGCACTCACATTTGAGGAGATCAAGGCAAACGCAGCCGGAATCCTGCTTGTAAGCAAGCTCCAGAACCACTATGATATCCATGACCTGTTCACCAAGGAGGATGCCCTTACAACCTTCTTTGCATCTCTGGTTCGCAGCGAGCGTTTCGGCGACGGCTCAGCACTGGGACGTGCCAACATAATCATCTACAACTACCTGCAGGAGGCCGGTGCTTTCCAGCGTAAGGAATCCGGACGTTACATCCTGGATTTTGCCAAGATGGAGGCAGCCCTCTCAGACCTGACAGCCCTGGTTCTCAAGACACAGGCTACCGGTGACAAGGATTTCGCCCTGGATTTTGAGCAGCGCTACTCAAAACTCAACGACAACTACAGCGCAGACCTGATGAATCTGGGACTTGAAAAGATCCCTGCCGACATAAGATTTAAATGAACCAATTAATATGAGCGACAAGAAATTCAATTTCAAAATGTGCGTGCTCCTGCCTGTTGTGCTGGCTGTGACGCTCTTCTTATGGGTAGTACCCGTTGATTTTTACGGCATTGAGGCCCTGACTGTAGTACAGCAGCGTGTAATTGCGCTGTTCGTATTCGCAGCCCTCATGTGGATGTTTGAGATCATCCCCAACTGGACCACATCGCTGTTACTTATAGTACTTACATTGCTCACCATATCCGATAAGGGTATCAGCCTGTTCTGCGACCCCAAATATGGAACTCTGGTAAGCTACAAGAGCCTTATGGCATCATTCGCCGATCCGGTTGTGATGCTGTTCATGGGTGGATTCGTACTGGCCATCATGGCCGAGAAGTACGGTCTTGACGTAACCCTGGCACGTATCCTTCTCAAGCCTTTCGGCACCAAGCCGAGCATGGTTCTGCTTGGATTCCTTGTAGTCATAGCAATATTCTCAATGTTCATGTCAAACACCGCCACCGCAGCCATGATGCTTGCATTCCTGGCTCCCGTGCTCCAGGTTCTCCCTGCCGATGACAAGGGCCGCATAGGTCTGTCTCTCGCCATCCCGGTTGCAGCCAATATCGGCGGTATCGGCACACCTATCGGCACGCCTCCTAACGCAACAGCAGTACGTTTCCTCACTGAGGCTGGTTATGAGGTTACATTCTCCGAGTGGTCAATGAGAATGATCCCGTTCGTGCTCATCATGATTCTTGTGGCATGGGTTCTGCTCCAGCTCATATTCCCATTCAAGACCAAGAAGCTGGAACTTAACATCCCTGAGAACAAGCGTCCCGTTGACTGGAAAACCTACGTAGTATGGATCACATTCATCGGCACCATCCTGCTCTGGGCAACCGAGAGCCTTACCGGTATCAACTCAAACGTAGTTGCACTCATACCTCTGGGCGTTCTCACCATGACAGGCATATTCACCAAGGATGATATCAAGGAGATCAACTGGACAGTTCTCTGGTTGGTAGCCGGAGGTTTTGCACTGGGTACATCACTGCAGGGTACAGGTCTGGCCAAGACACTCATCAACGCCATCCCGTTCGGTTCAATGAGCGTGCTGAGCGTTCTGCTCATTGCAGGTTTCGTTTGCTACTTCCTGTCAAACTTCATCAGCAACTCCGCCACCGCTGCACTGCTCATTCCTATCCTGATTGTAGTTGCACAGGGTATGGCTGATCCCACAGCCGCCAACAACGCATCATTCATGGCACTTGGTGGCACACATGCCATGATTTCATTCATTGCAGTCTGCGCATCAATAGCCATGCTGTTCCCCATATCCACACCGCCTAATGCCATCGCATCAAGCACCGGTCTGGTTCAGACCAAGGACATGGCCAAGGTAGGCATCATAGTAGGCGCCATAGGTTTCACTTTGGGTTTCTTCTGGCTCACCAAAATATTCCCCTTCCAGGTAATTGCACAATAATCTATTAACCCGATATGAAAAAATTACTATTCACAGTTATTGCAACATGCCTTACATTATCGGCCATGGCAGAGGATCTGCAGTATGGTCGCAACGTTAAGGATTTTGCCTCCACTCCCAAGGTAGGCGGATATGTTATCGGCAAGTATGCTTATACCGATCAGGCTAAGAAGCATGACGGTGACGGTTTCAGCCAGCGTCTGGTACGTCTCTATGTTGACGGCACCATCCTGAATGATTTCAAGTACCGCGTACAGCTCCAGCTCAACAACGATAAGTTCCACATGAAAGACTACTATGTAGAGTGGGCTCACTGGAAAGAGTTCTCTGTAAAGGTTGGTCAGTACAAGCGTGCCTTCCTGTTTGAGAACCCCTACAACCCCTGGAACGTTGGATTCGGAGACTATTCACAGATCACCAAGAAGCTCTCAGGCATGGGTGACTATTGCGGCGAGGGCTCATCAGTAGGCGGCCGCGACCAGGGTATACAGATCCAGGGTGACCTCTTTCCCGCAGCCGACGGACACCGTTACCTGCACTATCAGCTGCAGCTCATGAACGGTCAGGGTATCAACGTGGCCGATGCAAACGCTCGCAAGGACATTATCGGTACACTGCAGGTACAGCCTATCACAGACCTCTATATCGGTGCTTTTGGCTGGAAGGGTAACTACACCGACGGTACTGTTACAGTTGACCGCAACCGCTGGGCTGTATCGGCCAAGTACGAGCACAATGACTGGAGCGCACGTGTAGAGTACGCACACTCAGAAGGTTATAAGCTCAGCGACTGGGACGACTCCAACAAAGTGTTCAACGGCACAGGTAAGGCCGACGGCTGGTATGCAGCAGTAGGTGTTCCCGTTAATGACTGGCTCAAGATCTACGGTAAGTATGATGTTTACCGTGACCAGGCCGACAAGGCTTCTATGAACACCGTTTACTCAATTGCCCCCAACATTCAGATTCACAAGAACCTGATGCTTCAGCTCCAGTACAATCTGGTAGACAACGAGCCTACCTCATCAAAGTGGAACGAGGTTTGGGCAGAGTTCTATGTAAGATTCTAATATCTAATAGTTGTTTATATTGAAAGAGGGCCATTGCGGGTGATCCGCAGTGGCCCTCTGCCTTATGTATGGTTAAGCTCTTATCCGCGCAGTATCCTTGCAGCCTCAACCATGTTACGCAGTGACGCCTCCGTCTCGGCCCAGCCGCGGGTCTTGAGTCCGCAGTCCGGGTTTACCCACAGCTGCTCCGGGCTGATGACCTGAGCGGCCTTACGCAGCAGCAGCACCATCTCATCTACTGACGGTACACGGGGTGAATGTATGTCATATACGCCCGGGCCTATCTCATTGGGATACTTGAACTCTGCGAATGCTCCCAGCAGGTTCATCTGGCTGCGTGCGCACTCTATGGTTATGACATCGGCATCCATGGCGGCTATGTGCTGTATGATGTCATTGAACTGGCTGTAGCACATGTGCGTATGTATCTGAGTACTGTCCTTTACTCCCGATGCCGATATACGGAATGATTCAACTGCCTTCTCAAGATACTCCTCCCTGTCGGCCTTGCGCAGAGGCAGTCCTTCACGGATGGCAGGCTCATCAATCTGAATTACCTTGATTCCGGCCTTCTCCAGGTCCTGCACCTCATCACGTATGGCAAGCGCAATCTGCTTCATGGTCTCGGAGCGAGGCTGGTCATTACGTACAAAGCTCCACTGCAGTATGGTAACCGGTCCGGTAAGCATACCCTTCACAGGCTTGACGGTCAGGCTCTGCGCATATGTTATCCAGTCAACGGTCATAGGTTTGGGGCGTGAAACGTCTCCGTATATAACCGGCGGCTTTACGCAACGGCTGCCGTAACTCTGCACCCATCCGTTCTGGGTGAATGCAAATCCGCTCAGCTGCTCGCCAAAATACTCCACCATGTCATTACGCTCGGCCTCACCGTGTACCAGAACGTCAAGTCCTATCTCCTCCTGCTTGCGTATGGTTCTCTCAATCTCGCCCTTAAGGAGATCGGTGTACTGATCCTTTGTCAGCTCACCCTTCTTGTACTTGCTGCGCCATGAACGGACCTCAGTTGTCTGGGGGAATGATCCGATAGTGGTTGTGGGGAACAGAGGCAGATAGAGCTCACGGTGCTGCTCCACGATACGCTCACGGAACGGTCTGTTACGTCTGGCAAAATCAGGTGTGACCTCTGCAACGCGTCTCTTTACATCCTCATTGTTGGTAAGTTCTGAGTTGCGGCGGTCATCGATATCGGCCACATTACTCTGCAGGGCAGCCTTGGCAAAATAGTCTGGCTTGCCACCTGCCAGATTGGCCAGATTGGCCACCTCGGTCACTTTCTGGCGTGCAAAAGCAAGCCAGCGCTTTACCTGGAGCGGCAGGCTCTGCTCATTATGCTCATTCTCCAGGTCAAACGGAGAGTGCAGCAGTGAGCAGCTTGTAGCAATCAGGATTCGGTCATCGCCTAAGACATCCTTGACCTTATTGATAATATCAAGTGACTGGCGGAAATCATTCTTCCATATGTTACGGCCATCTACCACACCCAGGCTCAGTGATGCGGTCCTGGGCAGGAACCTTACCACATCCTTCCAGCTCTGCGGAGCGCGTACCAGGTCTATGTGCAATATGGCCGGATTCAGTTCGACAGCCAGGCTTGCGTTATCGGCCAGACCGTCAAAATAGGTGGTGAGCAAGACCTTAAGCTTTACGCTCTCATTGATACGGGCAAATGCCTTGCGGTATGCATCCTTGATATCGTCAGTAATATCAGTATTGAGGAAAGGCTCATCAATCTGCACGTACTCGGCACCCAGCTGCTCAAGCTGCTTGAGGATATCGATATATGCGGGCAGCAGCCTGTCAAGCAGTTCAATGCGGTTAAAGCCGCTCTCTTTCTCCTTACCCAAAAGCAGATAGGTGACAGGGCCAATCAGCACCGGCTTTGTCTTTATGCCCAGCGCCAGAGCCTCACTGAAATCGGCCGCAGCCTTGTTGTATGTGAGCGTGAACTGCTGGTCATGGGTAAATTCAGGTACGATATAGTGGTAATTGGTGTCAAACCATTTGGTCATCTCCATTGCCGTCACGTCAATGCCATCCTTCTGATAGCCGTGAGCCATGGCAAAATAGAGTTCAAGCCTGTCATCCTTAAGCGTATTGTAACGCTCAGGTATTGCACCAAGTGAGAGAGTAAGATCCAGTGTCTGGTCATAGAGTGAGAAGTCATTGCTGGGAATGAGGTCTATTCCGGCCTCTTTCTGCAATTGCCAGTTGCTCTTACGTATCTGAGCCGCTACCGCGAGCAACTCATCTTTTGTAGTCTTACCGGCCCAGTAAGCCTCCTCGGCTTTCTTGAGTTCACGGCCGGCACCCACGCGGGGGTATCCTAAGATATTTGTTCTAATTGACATAATCCAAGTCTTTAAATCCGTAATCAGTTTGTTTTCTTTTTGCAATTGCGGCGCAAAGATATGGCGCAGAATAATATCATAAAAATATTTTGGATAATTCGGGAAAATATGCTTGTTTTGCAGCTGATAACTACAAAATGTAGGTAAAATATTCTGCATTTTTCAATAACACAGAAATGGCAAACGGTGGTAAACTGGACACTACGGACATCCGCATACTGCGTGAACTGCAAAAGAACTCCCAACTCACGGTCAAGGAGCTGGCCGAGAAGGTACATCTTTCACCCTCTCCCACATTTGAGCGTCAGAAACGTCTGGAACGTGAGGGTTACATAACCCGATATATGGCTGTGGTCGATGCACAGAAAGCCGGCAACGGCATCATGGTACTCTGTAACATCCGCCTTAAGCAGCACTCGGAGGAGATGATACAGCAGTTCATTGATGCGGTACAGGATATAGATGAGATAACCGAGTGTTTCAACACCAGCGGCGACTATGATTTCATGATAAAGGTATACGCGCGCGACATGCAGTCATACCAGCAGTTCATGCAGCATACCTTGGGTTCAATAAGCTGTCTGGGTAGCCTGCACAGCGTTTTCGTGATGGCCGAGACCAAGAACACCCGCGGCGTAGCCATTCCGTAACGCAAAGGGGACGGTTCTGTTCGCGAACAGAACCGTCCCCTTTGCGTTACCTTTAATTTGCAAGCTTGTAAATGGCTTCCATATCATCAGGGCCAAGAACCTTGAACTGTCCCTGTGATACCTTATAATCCTGACTGCACTTACGGACCATCTCCTTGATTTCATCATCGGTAGCCTTGCGTCCTATCAGTTCCGGAATGTTTATGGGCATACCTATTGAATGGTAGAAGCGCTCCATGGCCTCAATGCCACGCATGGCTGTACCCTCAGGATCGGTAAAGTCATTCTCAACACCCATCACATTCACGGCAAAGCGTACAAAACGGCTCACGTTGCACTTGTAGACATAACGTGCCCAGCTGGGCCAAACGGCGGCCAGACCTGCACCGTGTGTAACATCAAACATACCGCTCAGCTCATGCTCCAGCTGATGTGTAGCCCAGTCGCCTACGCGGCCGCAGCCTGTCAGGTCATTGTGAGCAATGCTGCCGCCCCACATTATCTGTGCACGGTAACGGTAGTTTGTGGGATCCTTAAGCACCTCGGGGACACACTCCATCATGGTGCGCAGCAGAGCCTCGGCCACTGCATCGGTCAGGTTCATGTCACCGTCATGTGAGAAATAACGCTCCATGGTGTGCATCATGATGTCGGTAACACCGGCTGCAGTCTGGTACGGAGGCAGGGTGTATGTACGCTCCGGGTTCATGATGGCGAACTTGGGGCGGCTTATGTTGTTGGAGTAGCCAATCTTTACGTCACCGTCCTCATTGGTGATGACGCTAGACTCACTCATCTCACTGCCGGCAGCGGGAATGGTCAGGACCGATGCCACCGGGAGGCAGGTCTCAGGTTTGTAACGGCGCATATAGACATCCCATACCTCACCGTCATAAGGTACACCGTAGGCTATGGCCTTGGCCGAGTCAATGACGCTGCCGCCGCCAACCGCCAGGATAAAGTCAACCTTCTCCTTGCGGCAAAGCTCAATACCCTCATGTACCTTGGAGAGTCTGGGGTTGGGTACGACACCGCCCAGGGTTACATACTGGATGCCGCCCTCACGGAGCAAGCCCTCAATCTTATCCAGCAAGCCGGACTTGCGTGCGCTCTGACCGCCAAAATGAACCAGGACCTTGGTGCCGCCGTATTTCTTTATAAGCGCAGCAACCTGCTCCTCTGATTCCTTTCCGAACACCACCTCTGTGGGTGCGTAATAATTAAAATCTACCATAGAATCACATATTTAATGTTAGCAAATGTTGGCAACACAATAGGAACGATTCCTTCTGTGTGTTTTTTAAGGAGAACTTTTTGGGGTATCAGTATCTGAAACTACGCGCTTCGCGCTATCCCTCCCACTCCTACGGAGCGGGCCCCTCCCGTTCACAAGCCCACGGGCGGCCATGGTTTCCGATACCGATACCCCAAAAAGTTCTGTGCACCTGGAAAGATTATCAGCACACAGAAGGAATCGTTCCTATTGTGTTACTTTTTCTTTTTATCTTCCTTGACTTCCTCTGCCTGGGCAGCCTCAGCCTCCTTCTTCTTACCCAGGTACTCGGGCAGGTTCAGACCTGCCATATTAAAGAGGTCTGACATAGGGGGAACAGACTTCATCAGACCGCTCAGGAAATTGGCAGTTGAACCCTTTCCGTCGGCGCTGTTGCCTGAATCCCAAACGGTAACGTTGTCGAACTTGATACCCTTGATAGCCTCTACCTGAGTCTTAACAAGCTCCGGCATCTTCTCGGACATGAGCAGCATGAATGCCTTTGCGGCATCACCGCCGGCAGCCTGTACCATCTTGTCATAACCGGCAGCCTGCTTGGTAAGCATCTCATAGTAACCCTTAGCCTCAGCCTCCATGCGGGCGAATATGGCATCGGCCTCACCCTTGGCGCTCACACGGAGCTTCTCGGCCTCAGCCTCGGCAGCTATGATGATACGGTCTTTCTCAACCTGCTGGGCAACCAGGATGTTGGCCTGCTGGGTTGAACGCTCACGCTCGGCACGGGCGTTCTCGGCGTCACGCTCAGCGATGTAGGCATCCTGCAGGGCCTTAGCCTGCTGAACCTTCTCAGCGGTGATAGCCAGACGGTTGGCCTCAGCCTCCTTCTCACGACGGAATGCCTCAGAGTTGGCAATCTCAACCTTGGCGTTGTTCTCACCCTGAACGGCTACGGCGTTGGCCTGTGATGTACGGATACGTGTCTCCTTAACGGCCTCGGCCTTACCGATCTCACCGTTTCTGTCCTGCTCGGCAACGCTTACCTTAGCCTCGTTGATGGCCTTGGCGGCAGCCTCCTTACCAAGAGCCTGGATATAACCTGACTCATCCTTGATATCGGTTACGTTTACGTTGATCAGACGGAGGCCGATTTTCTTGAGCTCAACCTCAACGTTCTTGGCAATCTTCTCCAGGAATGTGTCACGGTCACTGTTGATCTCCTCAATTGACATGGTTGCGATAACCAGACGCAGCTGACCGAACAGGATATCACGGGCCAGCTCCTGGATCTCATCGGCGGTGAGGCCCAGCAGACGCTCGGCAGCGTTGTTCATGCTGTCGGGCTCTGTTGATATACCAACGGTGAATCGGCAGGGAACGTCAACGCGGATGTTCTGACGGCTCAGGGCGTTGGTCAGGTTTGCATCGATAGAGATAGGTGTCAGGCTCAGGTAAGCATAGTCCTGAATTACAGGCCATACGAACTTACCGCCGCCATGTATACACTTGGCGCTACCGCCTCCGGTCTTTCCGTAAACTACCAGGATCTTGTCCGACGGGCAACGTCTGTACCTGCGGATAATTGTTGCAAACAGAATGAAAAGGAGTGCTACTCCAATCACTACAAGTAACGTAATATTCTCCATTTTTTAAAAAACAGTATTTAGTTATTAATTACCAAAATTCATTCAACAAGCAGAAGGTCATTACCCAGAGCATCCACGATCTTAACCTGGCCGCCGGTGGGAATCTCCTCCTTACTGTCAGTCACGGCATCTATCTCATGTATTGAGCCCTTTACGCTCACCTGCACCTTGCCGCGTCCTGAGCGGGCAGCCGGGATACGCAGGTACACATCGGCCTTGAGTCCTACAGCCTCATTCATCTGGAAACTGCCGTCATGTGACAGTTTCATGACCTGACGGAACATGAACACGAATGCCAGTACGAACAGCAGACCCACTCCGATGGCGATTATCTGGAGCAGCCAGCGCTTATCAATCGATCCAAAGAGCAAGGCACCGGCCCAACCGTAACCCAACAGGAAATTGATCAGGTTGCGGAATGAGAAAACACCGCTCAGTTCACCGTCTTCAACAGAATCTACGGCACCGTCCATCGGACCTGCATCTACATCGGCATCAGTACCCAACCCGACGAATGTCATTATGGTCTGGATAATGAAAATCAGTGATGCGCAGCATGCGATGATCCAGAAATACTTCTGTAACGGCTCAAGTGAATTAAATAATTCCATCATAGCAAAACAAGTATTGGTTTAGTTAAACAATGCATAGTCTTAGAAGGGACCACTTTTCTACAAAAATAGTGATTCCTTTGGATTATTGGCATTGGGCAAAGAAAAAAAAGTAACTTTGCCCAAATTAATTTTGCGATGGAGCTACCTATGTATGACACTCTGCTCAGCCTACCCCTGTTCCAGGGTATGAGCCAGACTGATTTCAACAGCCTGCTTCAGAAAATCCGTCTGGATTTTATAAGGTATGAGGATGGTGATGTCATAATTGAGAAGGGAAACCGATGCGGCAGTCTGGCGTTCCTAATCAACGGTACGGTAGAGAGTTCACGTTCAGGAATGGACGGAAACTTTACGTTCTCCGAGCTTATTGAAGCACCTTTTCTTATTGAGCCCTACTCCATGTTTGGACGCGCCGGATCATACCAGCGCACCTATACCGCCATAGGTTCATGCAGTTTTCTCATGGTCGACAAGCAGTACATCTACACAGAGTTAGGCAAATACAATATCTGCCGCATGAACCTGCTCAACATTCTGAGCGGGCGTGTCCAACAGCTGGACAGCCACATCTGGAGTCTGGACGGCATGTCACTCAGGGAGCGTATCATCCGCTTCATCAAGGGTCTGTCGGACATACAGAGCGGACAGAAACGCCTGGTCATAAAGATGAATGACCTGGCCACGCTGATGGATGCCACAAGACTGAATGTATCGCGTGAACTGAACGCTCTTGAGAAGGACGGCATCATAAGCCTGCGCCGAAAAGAGATATTCATTCCCGCACTGGAGAATTTGATAAGCTGACCCATAGAGTCGGCACCGTTTTATAATATGGACGAAAACAAGAAAGCGACACTTGACCGCCGATACGCACGAATGGCCCTTATCTGGGCGGAGAACTCATACTGTGTTCGCCGCAAGGTAGGTGCGCTCGTGGTAAAGAACAATATGATTATATCCGACGGGTACAACGGCACTCCCACCGGATTTGAGAATATATGTGAGGATGAGAACAACGTATCCAAACCATACGTACTCCACGCCGAGGCAAACGCCATAACCAAACTGGCCCGCTCATCAAACAGCAGTGACGGAGCTACCCTCTATGTCACCGCATCACCCTGCATTGAGTGCGCCAAGCTTATCATACAATCGGGAATTAAACGTGTAATATATACTGAGCAATACCGCCTTACTGACGGCGTTGACCTGCTTAAACGCGCAGGCATTGAAGTTATTTATCTGGATTTGAACGCACAGGAATGAAAACACTTAAGAGAATCATACAGGTACTGTTTGTCCTGACCATGGGGTTTTTCCTTGGAATCGAGGCTATGATAGCCATTTACAACCGTAATCACCTCTCTTTCAGCGCCGGTCCATCCAATACCGGTTCACAGAAGATAGAGACAATCATCAAGGCCATAGACCGCAAGTATGTGGATAATGTGGATATGGACTCCATAATAGACAGCGTGCTGCCCACCCTGCTTGAAAAGCTGGATCCCCACTCAGCCTACTACCCCGCCCAGGAGACAAAGGAGAGCAATGATGAGCTGCACGGCAGTTTCTCGGGCATAGGCGTCCAGTTCTCAATCCAGGATGACACCATTCGCGTAAACAGCGTCATACACGGAGGTCCGTCCGAGAAGGTGGGTGTGCTGGCCGGTGACCGCATAGTTCTTATCAATGACTCCCTGTTTGCAGGAAAGAAGATTCCCAGCAGCGAGGTGGTAAAGAACCTCAAGGGCCCCAAGGGCACCACGGTAAAGATTAGCGTAAAGCGCAATGATGAGCCCAACCTGGTAGATTTCACCATTGAGCGCGGTGACATACCAGTAAAGAGCGTTGATGCGGCCTACATGATATCCCAGGAGGATGGAATCGGTTACATCATGATAAACAAGTTTGGCGAGACCACATTTGCCGAGATGATGGTAAGCCTGGCAGAGCTCTCAAGCAAAGGCATGAAGAAGCTTATCATTGATTTGCGCAGCAACAGCGGTGGTTATCTGGGTGCAGCCATCCAGATGGCCAATGAGTTCCTGCCCAAGAATGACCTTATAGTATATACTCAGGGTGCACACAATCCCATGGCCAAGCAGTTTGCCGACGGACGCGGCCACTACAAGAACATCCCGCTCGTTGTCATGATTGACGAGTCATCGGCATCGGCCGCCGAGATATTCACCGGCGCCATCCAGGATAATGACCGCGGTACAATTGTAGGACGCCGCTCATTCGGAAAGGGTCTGGTGCAGGAGCCAATCGATTTCACTGACGGCTCCAGCATTCGCATAACCATAGCCCGCTACTACACCCCGTCGGGCCGATGCATCCAGAAACCCTACGGTGAGTCCGATGAGGACTACGCAATGGATATAGTAAAGCGCTACGAGCATGGAGAGTTCTTCAGCGCCGACAGCATAAAGCAGAATGAGGATGAGGTCTACAAGACCAAGGGAGGCCGCACCGTGTACGGAGGCGGAGGCATCATGCCCGATGTTTTCGTAGCACAGGATACCACCGGCTACTCTACCTACTACTCAAACGTGGTTCGCAAGAGTCTCATCAACAAATACTCCTTCAAGTATGTTGACAGCAACCGCTCACAGCTGTCCAAGCTCAAGGACTACTCCGAGGTTGAGGATTATCTGGATGCAGACAACGCACTGGGCAAGTTCTACGAGTATGCCTCCAAGAACGGCGTAAAGCGTGACCGCAACCTCACCGCACCCGCCCGCAAGCAGATGCGCAACGCCCTGTACGGCAACATCATCTACGATGCCCTTGACATGCAGGACTACATAACCTTCATCAACCTCACTGACCCAACCGTCATCAAGGCCATCGAGACTCTGAAAGACTAACGAACGCAAAGGGGACGGTTCTGTTCGCGTAGGGGACGGTTCTGTTCGCGAACAGAACCGTCCCCTTTGCGTTAACGTAAGACGATTTGGGTGATTACCTGGGCGCCGGCCTCGGCATTGAGGCGGGATACCAGTTCTGTGCGGCGCATCATGAGTTCATTGCGCAATGCGGCCGATGTGATGGTCACGAACAGGACCTGATTGTAGATTCGCAGCTCTTTTGTGTATCGGGAGACGGCGGGACCAAGCACCTTGTCCCATGCCTGCAACAGACGATGCTCGTTGAGCGGAGTCTCCAGCCCGAACTCTCGCAGATACTGCAGTATCACGCCCCCTACCTGTTCTGAGTCAGTACGTCTCATAGCACATCACCGTCCTGAACTGTAAATACTTTGTAATCCTGACCGCTACCCTCCAGGATTCCGTCAATGTGGTTGCGGTCAACATCGGTTATGAATACCTGCCCGAATTTGCTGTCATCGGCCACAAGAGATATGATACGGCCCACGCGAACGGCATCCAGACGGTCAAAGATATCATCCAGCAGCAGGATGGGACGCTTGCCGCATGACTCTGCCAGAAGTCTGTACTGTGCCAGTTTGAGGGCCACGAGATAACTCTTGTTCTGCCCCTGGGAACCCTCACGGCGTATGGGATAACCGTCCAGATCCATCTCAAGTTCATCCTTGTGGATTCCGTGCAGCGAATAGCCCACCGCGCGCTCACGGCTGCGCCACTCTTCAAACTGAGCCATCAAATCACCGCGCTCAGCATGTGACGTAAACTTAAGCGATACCTGCTCATTTGAATCACCTATCAGTGAGTACATCTCACGGAAATAGGGCACCAGACGGTCCGTAAGCGCCTTACGTTTCTCATATATGCGCGTGCCCGTATCGGCCATGGTCTGCTCCCACATAAGGAACAGCTCACGGTCCGGCTCCACCTCCATCTTAAGCAGGGCGTTACGTTGCTGCACGGCCTTGTTATATGAAATGAGCAGTTTGAGATACTCCCGGTCATACTGGGAGATTATGATATCCATGAAACGGCGGCGCTCGTCACTTCCGCCCAGAATCAGCTCCACATCCTGCGGCGACACCATTACCAGCGGTATATAACCTATGTGGTCCGAAAACCTCTGATACTCCTTGCCGTCACGTTTCATCTGCTTGTGTCCCTTGGGGCGCGATACGCATCCTATCACGGTCTTGTCACCGGTAGGCAGGCGGTATGTACCCTGCAACTGGTAGCATTCCGCACCGTGGCGGACGGTAAGCTGGTCGGTCAGGCTTATGGAACTGTGGCAGAATGAGAGGCAGTAGACCGCATCCAGAAGATTGGTCTTACCCATGCCGTTCTTGCCCACAAAACAGTTCAGCTTGGGCGAGAACTCAAGGTCTGCCTGAACTATATTGCGGTAGTCCTGCACAAACAGATGATCCAGTTGCATATAGGGATTTAATGGGGTTGATTCCTGTACAAAAGTAGTCAATTATATCCTTAGCAACACAATAACAGAGATATTCTTGTTTTTCTTTTGCCAAAATGTTTACGTATAGTAAAAAATGACTATTTTTGCACCCGCTAACAAAAAGACGAAATGGCAAAGAAAGCAGCAAAACCTGTGGCAGCACAGGATCAGAAGGGCCTCGAAGAGGCATTGAGCAAGTCAGAGCAGTTTTTTGAGAACAACAAGAAGACCATCTTCAGTTGCCTCATAGCAATTATAGTAATCATTGCCGGTGGCATGCTTTACAATGCCAAGGTTGCCCAGCCCCGCCAGATCAAGGCTGCCGAGGCAATATTCCCCGGTGAGACATATTTTGCAAACGGTGACTACTCAACCGCTCTGAACGGTGACGCTTACGGTTTTGATGGTTTTGAGGCACTCGCCAAGCAGTACAAGAGCACAAAGGCAGGTAAACTGGCCGGTCTCTATGCAGGTCTCTGCTACGCTCAGCTTGACAGCATGGACATAGCTCAGAAGTATCTGGAGAAGTTCAGCGGCAATGACCAGATGGTTGCTCCCTCAGCAATGGGTGCCCTGGCAAACTGCTACGCCACAAACGGTCAGGTAAGCAAGGCTGCCAGCACATTTGAGAAGGCTGCCAAGAAGGCAAACAACAATCTGCTTTCACCTTACTTCTACCTCCAGGCAGGTATCCTGTACGAGTCACTTGACAAGCCTGCTCAGGCTCTCAAGCTCTACAAGATGATCAAGGTCAAGTATCCTGAGTCAAACGAGAGCCAGGAGATTGACAAGTACATTGCTCGTCTTACAAGCAAGTAAAAGACAATACATTATAGGCTGGGTGAATTCCAGAGTGGCCAAATGGGGCAGACTGTAAATCTGCTGTCTCTCGACTTCGGTGGTTCGAATCCATCTTCACCCACAAATTAAGGCGTCCTTTTGGGCGCCTTAATTTGTGGATGGAGATGGATTCGGGAAGATGGACCTTTTTTTATTTCGCTACGCGAAAGCGCTCCCTTCGGTCACTTGGCGGCCCTCCGGGTCCGCATTCTCGCTCCAAGCATTCGCTCGCCCCAATACGTTTGCACCTGCGTTGGCCGTTGACGTCACCCGTTGACGTTAGGGAACTGTAGCTCGTGTAGCGCGGATTCCTTCCCTAAGGTAGGGGGTTGCGCGGAGAAAACGCAGGTGCGTACGTGACCTTAGGGAGGGAATCCGGGATCCGGAGTTTATGGTTCCCTAAGGTTATGGGGTGAAGCGTCCTTCGGGGCGCTTTTTTTGTGGGCGGAGATGGATTCGAAGATGATCCTCTTTTTATTTCGCTACGCGAAAGCGCTCACTAAGTTCGCTTGGCGGCCCTCCGGGTCCGCGGCTTCACCCACAAAAAACGCCCCGAGAGGGACGTTTTTTGTGGGTGAACATGGATTTCGTGAAGTTATTCCTTATTTACGGACATACAGGACGAATAGGAAGACCATAAAAGCGGCTACGGTCATCCAAATCATAGAATTCATCATCAATGCAGAGAATATACGCTTTACTTGGATAGTTCTTAATTAAGAAACTGGTCCAATATCCGCCAACTGACCCCGTATCTGTCAAGCTTGTATTGTTATAATATCCGGCAGCAGGCAGAAAAATTGAGCGGTCGTTATAACCAGGAATATCGCTCGTAACCTTATAACCTTTTACACCATTCAAGGTTGTCCACTCCCAGGTGCAACTTTCACAAAGTTCCATAACCTCTATAGCAGTAGGCATTCGCCAACTTCCTCCCCATTTTTCATGGGCCACATCATTACTTATAGAAAGCACCTTTCTGCCATCAACATAGCCATTATAGCCATATGTGCTTTTGGTGCAATAACGTGTCAGTGTATTTGATGTGCCATAGCAAAATCCGTATTTGGACCAGGAGTAGTCATTCTTGGTATTAATATCACCCCACGAATAATAGTGTCCGAACTCCTCCGGCTTTGTGGCACCGATATTACAAGTAGCCCATAAAACAGTCAAACCCAAATCCACATATTCATGAGACTTGTTTTTTCCTACTCCGTTAGAATCCGTAACTTGTCTTTTATATATTGTCCAGTAGTTTTCATCATCATAACTTTCATAACTTTCATCACGAAGCAACAGTTCATCATCATGAATAAAAGCACGAAGCTCCCATGGTTCATCATCGGCACCACGGTCATAATCAATTTCATCATCTATAATCCTTCGACTTCTTAAAGAATAAAGAGAAAGCTTCTCTCGATCAATGTCATATGCCCATCTGCCACTATCCATTGTTACCATATACCCTTTATCAAGGGTAACTCCCATCTGTACATATGAGCCATCAGGCTTAAAGTTGACAACTGATGAAGTATAGAACTCATCATCTGAGTTTTCACTGTAATCAAAGCTACTCCAAAATCCAACCAGAGAATTACTGGAGTTACCTCCCGATCCCCCTCCTCTGGAGCCACGTTCATTTTCACATGAAATCACAGCCATGGCTATGACAAATGTGAAAAGGGCGTATAATATCCTTTTCATAACATCAGCTTAAGAAATGGTTAGAATATATAACCTACTCTTAGAGCAAGAGTCGTGGCAGACAGTTCTTTTTTAGTCTTGAACTTATCGGTCTTATTATTTTTGGTTTCTTGTCCACGCAATTTATCGGTGCCAAGATTATAGTAAGCCAATCCAACCATTAATTTGTTCTTAATAGTCAGACCACCTCCAAACTGATAAGCAAATAAGAATGATTTATCATAAGATAATTCAATTTCACCGCCATCATCATATTCTGCCCTGAAATCACTCAACAAACGGCAATTGACACCCAAGCCAGCCTCAATCCATAATGAAACATCAGAACTTAGTGCTGCAAGATTATAGTTAAAACCAGCCATCACCGGAATATTAAAATATGACTCGAATTTGACATCCTCAGGATTCAATTTATCCTCAGTTTCATCTTTAAAATCAGATGTCAATCCATTATAAAGAAGTTCTGCCGATACAAACCAGCTCAATTTAGGATCAGAAAACGACTGGAGATATTTAAACCCCGCATTAAAACCTGTACCTGCCGCACCTTCCTTGCCACCAGAAATGATGTTTTTATCATATTCATCTTCGGCAAAATAACCGTTAGGTACACTTAAACCTCCAAAAATGACTTTTGTCTGGGCTGAAACGCCTGTTACTGACAATGCAATCATAGAGATTGCAAGAAATACTTTTGCTTTCATCTTTTATAGTTTTAATAAGGTTAGTTAAAGGCAATTTTGAAGCGTAAAAGTCCTCTTTACGCCTCAAAAATAGCGCTTTTTCTAAAAGAAACAATAATCATATTAAAAAATGTTGCAAAACCTAATTCTCCAACTATAGTAAAGGCAGCCTGACGCATGTTTGTCAAGTCCCCCAAAAGCCGTCTACAACATAAAAGATACCGAATATGCATGATTGAATTATAGTTGGAGAAAAAAATAACTAACTTCGCGGCAACAAATTGGTTTCACTTATGAAGATTACTATTATCGGCGCCGGAAACATGGGTGGCGCTATTGCCAGAGGTTTTGCTGCAAAGAATGTGTTTGCGGCAAAGGATATTACCTGCTGCGACCGCAGCGATGCAACACTTGATGGTCTTAAGAAAGATGTTCCGGGTATTGGCATATCAAAGGATAACGCCAACGCAGTTAAGGGCGCAGACATAGTTCTTTTTGCTGTTAAGCCCTGGATACTGCCCTCTGCCGTTGAGGAGGTAAAGAGTGCTCTTGACTACAAGAAGCAGCTCATCATATCAATTGCTGCCGGCGTAGGTCTTGACAAGCTTGCCGAACTTTTTGACAAGGACGGCCAGAAGCCCCAGGTAGTTTACCTTATCCCCAACATTGCGGTTGAGGTAGGTGCCGGCGTATTTTTCTACTGCTCAAACACCGCCAGCAAGGAGAATCTGGACCTTATCCAGAAGCTGTTCGGCCAGGTTGGATTCGCCAAGCAGGTTGAGGAGAAGCAGATGACCGCAGGTACAGCACTTGCATCTTGCGGAATTGCATATGTATTCCGATACATCCGCGCCAACGTTGAGGGCGGTGTAGAGATGGGATTCTACCCCAAGGATGCTCAGGAGATTGTTCTGGGAACCATCAAGGGTGCAGTTGAGCTGCTTCTGGCTCACGGATCACACCCTGAGCAGGAGGTTGATAAGGTAACCACCCCCGGCGGTATCACCATCAAGGGTCTGAACGCCATGGAGGAGGCCGGATTCACCAACGCCGTAATCAAGGGTCTCAAAGCCGGCAAATAATGAAGCTGGTATACTTTCACGGATTCATGTCATCGGGAGCAAGCGGGACGGTTGAGAGTCTGCGCCACATGCTCCCGGAGCTTGAGGTCGTTGCGCCCGATATCCCCGTCGACCCGGCCGAGGCACTGCCCTACCTTAAGCAGTACGTGGCCGATGAGCAGCCCGATATAATTGTTGGCACATCAATGGGTGCCATGTACGCCCAGCAGATGTTCGGATTCAAGAAGATTTGCGTAAACCCGTCATTCAACATGTCCACCATGTCAAAGGTGATGAAGGCTAACACCACCTACCCTTTCCAGAACGGACGCAAGGACGGAGCCAAGACATTCAAGATTACCGGACAGATTGTAAAGAATTTCAATATGATGGAGCGCCAACAGTTCAAGGGTATCACTGATTTTGACCGCGAGAACACCTACGGTCTCTTTGGCAACCACGACACCACGGTCAACTGCTACGACCTCTTCAAGAAGTACTACACCAACGCCCAGCGCTTTGAAGGAGAGCACCGCCTCAACGACAAATCATTACGCACCGCCGTAGTACCACTGATCAAACAGATTCTCAGTCTCT
>Ga0265298_10000696_pt1 | contig 49061 bp, 36 predicted proteins | sample AusTroGonzalo_MG_3_FD_193486 | JGI IMG/M metagenome (GOLD analysis project Ga0265298, IMG submission 193486) | Bovine rumen microbial communities from tropical cattle in Woodstock, Queensland, Australia - Gonzalo_01 | ecosystem: Host-associated > Mammals > Digestive system > Stomach > Rumen ...
GGAGCTCATTGAAAATGAGAAACTTATAAATATAATTAAAAAACTTGCAAATAAACGTCATTTCGACTGAAGCGAAGCGGAATGGAGAAATCTCAAACAAATATAACGTAATTATAGATGAGATTTATTCACCAGGTGAATGCTTTCGCAAGCTCAGGTCTCGACTTCACTTCGTTACGCTCGAAATGACGATATAAAATATAGAATATGAGTTTTCCTTGGATAAAAAACACGACATTCGGCAGTAAGTTATTGATTTTCTTGCTGTTATTTGCTTTTGGATTGATTTTCAGCAGCGTGCTTGGCTTCTTCGTCAGCATGATGCGTGGAGGCAATATCATGGACATCACCAATTTGCAGATAACACAGGTTTGCAGCCAAGTGATAGGGCTTTTATTGCCACCTCTCCTTTACGTGATGCTGGTCGAAGCAAAACCATTTAACTATCTGGGGTGCAACGAGTTACCAAAATGGTCGCTTTTAGGAATCGTGGCGATGTTCACCATTTTGCCGTTCAACGGATGGGTGGCAGAATGGAACGAAAACATCGTTTTTCCGGAATCGATGGCAGCACTGGAATCTAAACTGAAGTCGTTGCACGAGATGTACGAATCCACATCGGATATGCTTATGAACGGCAGCAATCTTGCTGTCGGAATCATTATTTTCGGATTGTTGGCAGCCGTCAGCGAGGAGTTTCTGTTCCGCTCGGTGATACAAAAAGCGTTTGTCAAGTTTTTCAAAAACGTACACATCGGAATCATCGTGACAGCCTTGGTTTTCTCGGCTTTCCATGGCGATTTCTACGGTTTCTTCCCACGTTTCATCCTCGGCCTGATGCTCGGTTACATGTTCTGGATGTCGGGCTCGATTTGGGCAAGCATCATCATGCATTTTATGAACAATTCCACTATCGTGATATTGTATTTTTTAAATAAAAAAGAGATAATCAGCATCGATGCGGAGAAATTCGGCAGCACCGACAGTGTTTTGTTGATAATTTTGAGTTTGGTGGTGACAGTTATAATATTTATAATTTGTAATCGTTTAAAAACAAATGTCATTTCGACCGAAGTGAAACGAAGTGGAGAAATCACCGATACTCAATAGATTCGGAAATATTCAGATGGCGGTGATTTCTCGACAAGCTCGAAATGACGAATTAATGAAAACAAAATATGGTTATAGACAAATTCTTCATATTAAAATTCCTCAAGTTCGGAGTCGTAGGATTCTCGGGCGTTTTCGTCGATTTCGGCATCACGTGGTTGTGTAAGGAGAAGATAAAAATCAACAAATACGTGAGCAATGCCATCGGATTCATCTGCGCCGCCACTTCGAACTATATCTTAAACCGAATTTGGACCTTCCAAAGTGAAAATGCGGAGGTTGCCACCGAATACGGCAAGTTTATGTTTGTCTCCGCTATTGGATTGGGAATCAATTCGTTAACGCTTTATCTTTTGACCGACAAACTGAAATGGAACTTTTACCTCAGCAAGATTTTCGCCATCGGTGTGGCGACGTTGTGGAATTTCTTCGCAAATCTGATGTTTACGTTTAAGTAATCCTATAGATCGGTATACTTTTTCAAAAAATCTTCAGCAAAGGTCAATGGCATCATGTCTTCCATTTTCTCGGAAACGATGACGGGGCCTTCCTCACCCTGCATGATGACACGTAATGGGGTGCTGTGACGGCTCTCCGCCTCCACCATAGCCTGACGGCAGCTGCCACACGGAGGCACCGGCTGGGTTATCTTGCCATCGCTGCCGATAGCGGTGACCGCCAACGCAACGATGGGCTGGTCAGGATATTGCGCCTGGGCCGAAAACAACGCCACACGCTCAGCACACAGGCCGACCGGATAAACGGCGTTTTCCTGATTGTTTCCTATGACAATCAACCCGTTAGCGAGACGCAACGCCGCTCCTACCTTGAATTTAGAATAAGGTGCGTAGGCGTTTTTCGCGGCCTCCTTCGCCTTTAATAATAAGGTGCGGTCGTCGTCGTTTAATTCATCAATTGAATTAAATTCCAAAAAAGAGAGTGTAATCTTATGTCTTTTCATGTTTTTTTATTTTGTACCCTTAAGGATATTGTTGTATTCTTCCTGATTCAGAATGATTTCAAACGCTCTGGCGAGTTCCGGATCGTCATCCAAGGTAGCGATGATACGGCCTTTCTGATAGTAATAACGGCTCACTATCTCCGCTTCGAGCATCTCCTCTATCTCGCCGCGGTTGTCGATGAGGTCCTTCGTCTTCTCCACCTCAATCTTGGCTTTGGCCTCGTCGAGCATCGGCTGGATGTCCTCGAGATAACCCTCGAGTTTGGCTATACGTTCGAGTTCCTTGATCTCTTTTTCGCTCTGCGAAGTAAACGTAAAGCCTTCATCCTTAACGAATTGCATAAAATCTTCATATTCAGCATCGCTGATCTGGAAATCCTTAGCCGATTTTATCGATTTATGCTCTCTGTAATATTTGTTGGCATATTTGAAGAACAGATTCTTTGCGTAGAGATTCATCGTTATCGTCGATGCCATTGTAGGCTCGATCTTCACGTCGGGCTGGATGCCGTGGCCTTCGTACACGACGCGGCCGTTGGCGGTGTGGAACGCCTCGCCCAGAGTGTCATTTTTTGCTAACGTATCCGCGACATTTTTCTTCTTTTTCGAATAATCGATTTCTTGGATGCAACGGTTGCTTGGCAGGTAATAATGCGCCACCGTGACCTTAATCTGGGTGTTGTAACTCATCGGGAAGATGTTCTGTACCAATCCTTTACCGAAGGTGCGCTGTCCGACGATGACGCCACGGTCGAAGTCCTGGATGGAGCCCGAGACGATCTCCGATGCCGACGCACTACCCTCGTTGACGAGTATCACCAGTGGGATGTCGAGGTCGAGAGGCTCGTGCTGGGTGTAGTGGTTGTAGTTGTGTTCGGCGACCTTACCCTTCTGATACACAACGAGTTTGTTCTTAGGCACAAACATGTTCACGATGTCGACAGCCTCGGCCAGCAAGCCGCCGCCGTTGCCACGGAGGTCGAGGATAAAACCTTTTAGCTCGTGGTTTTTCTTCATCTCGACGATGACATCTTTCAGCTCGCGCGCGCAATCCTTGGTGAACTGTGATAAGATGGCGTAGCCGACACCGTTGTCAAACACGGTGTAATAAGGGATGTTGTCGATTTTTATCTTCTCGCGTTTGAGTTCTTTGACGAATGGCTCTTTCTCGCCCGGACGCTGCATCTTGAGTTTCACTATGGTGCCAGGGGTGCCTTTCAGGAGCTCGCTCACCTCGCTGGTGTTCTTGCCTGTCACGTCGATCCCATTGACTTCCAAGAAGATATCGCCAGGGATGAGACCTGCTTTGGCGGCTGGGAAGCCTTCGTAAGGCTCCGAAATCTGTGAGTTGCCGTCGAAATACTGGATGATTGCACCTATGCCGCCGTATTCGCCGGTTGTCATGAGTTTCACGTCCTCGATTTGAGATTCGTTGATGAACACAGTGTACGGGTCGAGACCTTCGAGCATGGCGTTGATGGCGCTCTCGTTAAGCTCCGCAGGGTCGATCTCGTCGACGTAGTACATGTTGAGCTGTCGCAACACATTATTATATATATCGATGCTCTTCGAGATCTCGAAATTGTTCTTCTTCGTCTGTGCGTTGGTGTTCAGCGCAGTGAAAACCAATAAAACCAGGAATAATTTTAAATATTTCATGTCGTTTTAATTTTATGGGACCGGGTCGTAACCTGAGCCGCCCCAGGGGTTACACGATGCCACGCGTTTTATTGTCAGCCAGCCGCCCTTGATGGCGCCGTATTTGCGTATCGCCTCGATGCCGTAGTTTGAGCATGTCGGGGTGTAGCGGCAGTTGCGCCCGATGAATGGGGAGAGTGTGTACTGATAGATCTTTATCAGCAGAATCAGGAAGTTAGCCGGCAGTTTGACTATGAATCTCAGAACTTTTTTCATAATTTCTCGACCAGTCGTTCGACAACCTTTTTCATTTTCTCCTCAATCTCGCTGTATTTCAGGATGACTGTGGCATTATATACAAACGCAACATCTAGCGTTTTGTTGTTCGATTGGCATAATTTCATCAGCTCTGACTTGTTTTTGCGCCAGCTTTCGCGAATCAGGCGCTTGACGCGGTTACGTTTTATGGCATGATGAAATCTTTTTTTGGAAACGGAGACGAGTATCCTTGGAAGCGCATCTTCTTGATTTTCAGCGTCATAGAGATGCGCAACGACACGAAAAGGATACAATGAGAATCCTTTTCCTTCTTCAAATAAAGTCTGGACAGCCTTTTTAAGATAGATACGCTGCGATTTCGGTAATCCTTCCTTCGCCTCCAAATTATTTCTTTTTAGCTTCTTTTGCTTCGGCTTCGAGATATTCCTCGATTGCCATCGTGATAGAAGGGGCTGTCTTTGTAGGTGCGCTGAATCCCAGTGTGAGTCCGGCATCGTTGACTGCCTTGGCTGTCGAGCCGCCGAGCACTCCGATGACGGTCTCACCCTGCTCGAAGTCAGGGAAGTTGACCTTCAGCGAGTCGATACCTGCAGGGCTGAAAAACACGAGCATGTCGTATTTCTTGATGTCGACCTCATGCAGATCGGCGGGCACGGTGCGGAAAAGCATCGATTTCTTGAAGTTGAGGCCGGCCTCGTTCATCATGGCGGTGTAATCCTCGTTGGTGAGGATATTGGAACTTGGCAGGAAGAACGCCTCCTCCTTGTGTTTCTTCATTATCTCGATAAGGTCGGCAAACGACTGTTTTCCGAAGAAAATCTTACGTTTGCGGAACTGGATATAATGTTGCAGATACAACGCCGTAGCCTCGTTGACACAGAAATATTTCATGTCGTCAGGCACGGTGAAACGCATCTCCTTCGCGATACGGAAGAAATGGTCGACAGCGTTGCGGCTTGTCATGATGATGGCGGTGTATTCGTTGAGTTTCACATGGTCCTGCCTCACCTCCGACGCCTCCACGCCTTCGATTTTGATGAATTTTATAAAATCAATCTTAGCTTTATATTTGTTGATAAGATTCGCGTATGGCGACTTCTGAACGTCAGCGGGCTCAGGTTGTGATACCAGAATGTGTTTGCTCTTCATTTTTATTTTTTTCGTTAACTCTATAAAACACAATCAGTTGCAATCAATCTACACATCATCGTGACGGCGATTGTTATTGGTATGATTTCAAGGGTGCAAAAATACAAAAAATTATGAAACAAATTCATTTTTGATAAAAATTGCACTTCAAAAAATGTCTTAACTATTCGTATTGTAGTGATTATCAATATTATAGAAAGAGTTATTATTAAAATTATTTTCGTAGGATAGAAAAATGTCACGAATACGAAGACGGTCAATATCACGTTGAGGTAGGCTGCCGTGGTGATATGGACGATCTCATGATGCATTGTGGCCTTCCCGAAGCCATACAGCCATCCTAAAAGCTGTGCCAGGAGGTATTGCGCGATGAGATAAAACGCAATGAAAGCGCATATCTCGAGGTAGAAGTCGAAGCCCGAATAGAGGATGCGGTTGCCCGAAAATACTAGCACTGTCTTCTGCACCAGCAGCGAGAGCATGGCGATGTAGGTGAGTATTACCGACAGTCCGGTGATGCTCGCGATAGGGTTCCACTCACGCGTCAGCTTGTCGACGTCGCCAGCCTTTGACGAAAGCGAAAAAACGTTGAAACGCAGGGAGAACAGATGCCTGTTGAGCACCAGAAACAGCAACGCGAACATGATAACGATGATATTCCATGTGGGAATGAGATTGTCGAGAACACGCGGCTGCGGTTCTAGCATCGTTGCGGTGTTTTCGACAACTACCTGAAAATCAACACTGTCGTTCATCAGATCTCGTTTAAATTTAATTCTGCAAAATTATTGAAAAAATTTGGATTTTTAAGATAGAATTTGTAATTTTGCGAAATATTTTTAAAGGAAATTTCAAATCTATAAATAATTGAACGATGGGACTTATTGAAGAAATCATTGCCAACGCGCAGGCAAACAAACAGCGCATTGTGCTCCCTGAAGGAGACGAACCGAGAACATTGAAGGCCGCTGACCGCATCGTGGCCGACGGCATCGCCGATGTGATATTGATCGGACCAGCACAGAAGATCGCCGACATGGTGAAGGAATTCGGCTTGAAGAACATAAGCAAGGCACGCGTCATCGACCCGCAGACCAACCCTGACCGCCAGAAATACGCCGACTTGCTTTTCGAGCTTCGTAAGGCTAAAGGCATGACACCTGAGCAGGCTTACGACCTCGCAGGCAACTTCATGTACCTCGGCATCCTGATGGTGAAAGCCGGTGAGGCCGACGGTCTCGTCAGCGGTGCCCGCAGCACCACAGGCGACATGCTCCGTCCTGCACTCCAGATCATCAAAACGGTGCCTGGCGTGACATGCGTGTCAGGAGCTTTCACTATGTTCCTGCCAGAAGGATGCCCTTACGGCACCAACGGACGCATGGTGTTTGCCGACTGCGCAGTGACACCTATGCCGACAGCCGAACAGCTTGCAGAGATAGCCATCTGCACCGCCGACACAGCAAAGGCTATCGCCAAGATCGACCCGGTGACCGCCATCTTGAGCTTCTCGACGAAAGGCTCGGCCAAACACGAGGTCGTCGACAAAGTCATCGAGGCCACACGCATCGCTCAGGAACGTCGTCCTGACCTCGTGCTCGACGGTGAGCTCCAGGCCGACGCCGCCATCGTGCCATCGGTGGGTTCGAGCAAGGCTCCTAACAGTCCAGTGGCAGGCAAGGCTAACACTTTGGTGTTCCCATGCCTCGAGGTGGGTAACATAGCTTACAAACTCGTGCAGCGTCTGGCCGGTGCGGAGGCAGTGGGTCCAGTGCTCCAGGGCTTGGCAAAACCTTGCAACGACCTCAGCCGCGGCTGCTCAATAGACGATGTATACAAATTGGTTGCAATAACATGTAATCAGGCTATCGCTCAGAAGAAATAACAATCACTCGTCATTTCGACTGAAGCGGAGCGAAATGGAGAAATCACCGCCAAATAATGTCAAATGTACATAAAATTTCAAATGCCGGTGATTCCTCGACTACGCTCGGAATGACGATGTAACATGAAATAAATTTTAACATTATGAAGATATTAGTTTTAAACTGCGGTTCGTCATCAATCAAATATCAGCTGATTGAGATGGACGAGAAGAGCCACTCAGTGTTGGCGAAGGGCCTCCTCGAGCGCATCGGCCTCGAGATGGGCGAGTTCACTCACAAATGGAACGGACAGAAGCACTACGAGCAGCTTCCTATCCCGAACCATACCGAAGGCATCAAGATTGTGCTTCAGGCACTTACTAATAAGGAGTACGGCGTCATCAGCGACCTCAAGGAGATCAAGGCAGTGGGTCATCGTGTGGCACACGGCGGCGAGAAGTTCACCCACAGCGTACGCATCGACGACAACGTCATCAACCAGATCAAGGACCTCTGCGACCTCGCTCCGTTGCACAACCCGGGCGCTTTGCAGGGCATCGCAGCAATGCAGGCCGTGCTTCCTGGCATCCCGATGGCAGCGGTGTTCGACACCTCGTTCCACGCCACCATGCCGCCAGAGGCATATCTCTACGCCATCCCTTACGAATACTATGAGAAATATCGTGTACGCCGCTACGGATTCCACGGCACCAGCCACAAATTCGTCGCTGAGAAAGCCGCAGAATATGTCGGAAAAAACTGGAAAAACTGCAAGATCGTCACATGCCACCTCGGCAGCGGCGCCTCTATCGCAGCAGTCGAAAACGGCAAGTCGGTGGAGACATCAATGGGCTTTACCCCTGTTGAGGGTCTCGTGATGGGCAGCCGCACCGGCGACCTCGACCTCGGCGCATTCATGTACATCATGGATAAGGAAGGTTACGGCACCAAGGAGATGAACACATTGGTAAACAAGAAGTCAGGCTTGATCGGCATCACCGGCAACTCGCAGGATATGCGCGACGTGCGCGCTGGCCGTGACGCTGGCGACGAGCGTTGTACCTACGCTTTCAACATGTTCGCACACCGTGTGAAGAAATACATCGGCGCCTACGCCGCCATCATGAACGGCATGGACGTCCTCGTGATGACAGGTGGCATCGGCGAAAACGCATGGTTTATGCGTGACGCCATCCTCGAGAACATGGATTTCTTCGGCATCAAGATCGACAAGAAGCTGAACGAGACCATCATGGGCGACGCAGCAGTCATCTCAACACCTGACTCAAAGGTGAAAGTGGTCGTATATCCTACAGATGAGGAATATATGATTGCTAAGGACACATTTGATTTGGTGAAATAGCCATTAGCCATTAGTTGTTAGCCATTAGCAGTTTTTAGAATTTCTAATGGCTAGTGGCTAATACCTAATGGCTTTTATCCCCTATCATAATGCGGCATTTCTTCCGGAATTATTATTGACAACTCCACAAGGCCGCAAATTTCGCCATTTTCATACCAAGGCGTTTGATAAATCAATTTCTTTTTACCTTTTTTTGAAATAGTATAAACGTTGGTGGCGGCATGTTCGAGCATGTGGCGGATGATCTGCTGCGAGCGTACGTTATGGCAGCCCATCATGTTCTTTCCGCGCACATCGCCATTGACATCGCACGAGCTATCGTTCTGATATACAACATTTCCTTCCTTGTCACTCACTGTGACAGCTACATTAATCTCTTTGAAAAAATCCTCGATCATATTCTTAATTTTAAATTTTTTGCAAATTTACACATTTTTATATAAAATTCGAAATTTAATCGTTATATTTGCGAGTTAATATCAATTTAGTCAAAATTTTAAAATCTTCCGATATGAATAAGCATTTCAATTTGATTATCAGCATGTTGCTGCTCGTGTTTTTGTCGGGATGCGACAATCACGGCTCCAACAAGATCGTGGAACAGGTGTGTCCGGTGAGTGAGACGCTGTTGCCCATGCTCGACAGCTACACCTCGGGTGTCATCAACGAGGGCGAGTCTGTCGTGGTGCGTTTCAAATACCCGGAGGCGCTGAAGGTGACATACGGCGAGGCATTGCCAGCCGACCTGTTCAGCTTCAAACCAGAGCTCAAAGGCAAGGCCACTTGGCTCGACCCTGCCACGGTGGCGTTCAAATACGACAAAATCGACAAAACGAAGCAGTACACCTGCCGTTTCAAGGTCTCGGAGATGCTTGACGTGGCCATTTCGGAATGTCTGGAGTTCAGCTTCGGCGTGCGCCGCCAGTCGTTCAACGTGACCGGTGTGTATCCTGTCTGCGAAAGCGCGGAAGAGATGAACTACCAGATTGTGGTGGCATTTGCAGCGCCAGTAAGCACTGACAACGCCGTCAAGATTTTCGATAACGATATCATCAAAAAATATGCGGTGGAGACAAACATTGTCGGCAACAGCACCTATATGTTCACGCTGAAATCGATGCCGCGCCAAAACGACGACTACGACATCGCCATAACTTTAAACGGCAAGAATATCGATTCGGATTCGAAGGCCGATATCAAACTGACTGTTTATAGCAAAGAGAAATTCGCTGCCGTCAGCCTCGACATCGAGAAGACCTCGGGACAGGCTGTGTTATACTTCTCGCAGCCGCTGAAGCAGGACCAGAACCTCAGCGGACTTATCACCTTCAGCGAGAAGAAGCTTGCCGCGAAATACGACATTCAAGATAACAATATAATTTTGTATTTCGACAAGTCGGGCCTTTACCGCAATCAGATGGAAGACATCACCATGACGGTGAGTGGTATACGCAGCGCCGCAAACGCCATCATGCAGGACGACGCGGAGTTCAAGTTCTCGCTCAACGACTACGAGCCCAAGGTGCGCTGGACCACCAACGGAGTGATCCTGCCTGACATCAAGGAGACGACAGTATATTTTGACGCTGTCTGCCTGAATTCTGTAACTTTAAGAATCATAAGGATTTACGACGACAATATCCTCTCTTTCCTGCAGGATAACGACCTCAGCAGCACCTACAACGTGCGCAAGGCAGGCCGTCTGGAGAAGAAAGTGCGTCTGCAGCTCGACAACCCGAACCTCACGCAATGGAAGACCTATCCTATCATGCTTTCCGACTACGTCAAGGTGGAGCCTGGCGCGATGTATCAGATGAGCATCAACTTTGGTCCTGCCGATTATGCCCTGGCATCCGACGCGATGAAGAGCGAGTCGACGGACAACGCCCAGCTCGAGGCCGACTATTGGGACGGAGAGGGCTACGACTACAAGGAATACCGCTACGACGGACGTTGGAACGACCCCAACGGCTACTCCTATTATAACTATGTGGAGCAGACGACGAACATAGTGGTCAGCGACCTCGCTGTGACCGCCAAGATGGGCCGCAACGACATGGTCGACGTGTACGTTTATCATATCTCCGATGCTACGCCTGTCGCGAATGCCGAAGTATCGGTCTATAACTTCCAGAAGCAGCTTATCGCCAAAGACGATGCCGACAGCAAGGGACATGTGCTGATGCAGTGTGCCAACAAGCCAGCTTTCATCGTCGTCGGCGACCGCAGAGGCAGCAAGTCGGTGATCAAACTAAACGACGGCAACGCCTTGTCATACAGCCGCTTCGACGTGGATGGCGAGCCCGTGGAGAAAGGCATCATCGGATTTGCCTACTCTAACCGCGGCGTATGGCGTCCGGGCGACGAGATGCAGCTCAACCTCATGCTCGCCGCCGACGAACAGCTTCCAGAGAGCTATCCTGTGGTGCTCGAAGTGACCGACGCCTCAGGACGACTTTACGCCAAGCAAGTCAACACCAAGCCTATGAACGGCATCTATTGCTATGCCGTGCCTACCAACCCGAACGACGAGACAGGCCTGTGGACAGCACGTTTCAAGGTGGGCACCACCACCATCACCAAGAGCCTGCGCGTGGAGACAGTGAAACCCAACCGTCTGGAGATAAAATTCGAGCTGCCAGAAGTCGTCAGCCTGACCAACACCGAACGTGTGACATTGTCGTCGAAATGGCTCAACGGCCTGAAAGCCAACGGCTTGAAGGCCGAGGTCGACGTGACGGTACGTCAAGGCACTACACGATTCGACAGCTTCAAAAACTATTGCTTCGACAACGACACCAAGCGTTTCGAGACCACCGAGCTCACCGTCTTCAGCGGCCCGCTCAACAGCGAAGGCTCAGCAAACATCAGCTTTGAGCCATTGAAAAACCTCAGCTCACAACAGATGATGAACGCCACGTTCACCACCAAGGTGTTCGAACAAGGCGGCGACTTCAGCATAGCGTCGTTCAAGACCATGCTGTCACCATACGCCCGCTACGTCGGCGTGGAGCTGCCTGAGACGACATCGAAATATGGCAGCTACTACGACACCGACAAAGACTGGACATTCAACATCGCGGTGGTCAACGACAACGGTAAGATATGCAACGCCACCGTAGCACTCGACTATGCCCTTTACAAACTGGATTCCTACTGGTGGTGGTCGAGTGAGGATGACTACACCTTACAGCGTTATGCTTCAGGCACTTACCAACGTCCCGTGAAGAGCGGCACCTTGACATGCACTGGCAACACCTCATTGGATTTCAACATCGCCGACAAAGACTGGGGCAGCTACCTGCTCGTCGTCAGCGACAAACGAGGCGGACACACCTTCGCCAAGGTCATCAGCTTCGACTGGGGCTACGGGCACTCCTCATCAGAGTCGGGAGCACCGGCCTTGCTCACAATGAAGACATCCGCAGAGAGCTACAACGTGGGTGACAAGGTCGTGGTGACGTTCCCTGCCAACGACAAAGCCAATGCGCTGATCACGGTGGAAGCTAACGAAAAGGTTTTGCAGACTTATCAACTCGACAATCTAGGCGAAGAAGGTAAGGTGGAGTTCACAGCTACAGCAGATATGATTCCGAACATGTACGTCTATGTCGCGCTGATACAGCCACATGATGCCGGCAACAGCATGCCGATACGTCTCTACGGCGTGATTCCTGTAAAGGTGGAAGACAAGACCTTACAGTTAAAACCGACAATAACCGCGCCAGACAACTCCAACACCAAGAAAACCGTCGAGGTGAAGGTCGGCGAGACTAACAAACAGGCCATGACATACACTCTGGCAGTCGTCGACGAAGGCATCCTCGGCTTGACCAACTTCAAGACACCGGATCCTTACGGATACTTCAACAGCAAGCAGGCCTTGATGGTGCGCACATGGGACAACTACTCCTCTGTCATCGACGCCTTCAGCGGTGAGTTCGGCTCGGTCTACGCCATCGGCGGCGACGGTGTCATCAACCAGGAGATCACACTTGACAAGCGATTCAAAGCTTACGCAATAACGTTGGGACCATTCGAGCTGAAAGCCGGGGATACCAACAGCCATGAGTTCGAGGTGCCACAATGTTCGGGCGCGTTGAGATTCATGGTGGTGGCTCACGGCAACGACAAGGCATTCGGCAGCGCAGAAAAGAAGATGACCGTCATCGACCCTGTCACACTCTACGCTTCGGCACCGCGTGTGGTGTCGCCCGACGACGAGCTGACACTCAAGGTGCAGGTGCTCGCGCCAAATCTCAAAGGCAAAAATCTTGAAGTCAAGTTCGACAACAAGAACCTCAACGCCATCGGAAGCCTGCCGACCACCGTCAGCATCGACAACAACGGCGAGGGCATGATCGTAATCAAGACGAAAGTCGCCGAAGCCCTTGGCAATGCCGTGATGAAGGTCTCGGTGACTGGCGCGGGATATACCGCCGTCTCATCGACAGAGATGCCGATACGTTTGCCTTATTCTGAACGCCATAGCACCATAACCAAGGAGGTGGAGGGCGGACAGACGGTGAGCATCCCGTTCGAAATGGCAGGCATCGAGGGCACGCAGCAAGGCAGAATCTCAGTGTCGTCACTGCTGCCAGTCGACCTCTTCGGCCGCCTCGACTACCTGATGTCGTATCCTCACGAATGCCTCGAACAGGTGACATCGAAGGCGTTCCCACAGCTTTATCTCAACTATTTCGTTCAAATGAATGACAACGACAAAGCCAATCTGCAGAACAACATCGAGACAGCCATCAACGACCTGAGGGCGTATCAGAAATCGGATTATTCATTAACGAATTGGGTTGGAGGCACTTACAGCGACCCGTGGACTGAGATCTATGCGTTGCATTTCCTCGTCGAGGCCCAGAAACAGGGCTACAACGTGCCACAGTATTTCATCGACGGACTCAAGAATTATCAGGCAAATAAGGCAAAACAATGGCGCAACAACCCTGACTTCCCGCAAGGCGAGACCATTCAAGCCTATCGTCTCTTCGTTTTAGCTTTGGCTAATGTGCCAGAGATGGGTGCGATGAACCGTTTCAAAGACCTTCAGATGAAATATTCTTTGTCGAAAGTGCTTGCCGCAGCAGCCTTCGCACAGGTCGGCAAGACCACCATCGCCCAGCAGATGATGCCTATTGTCGGCGAGAAGGAACGCATGTCGGATTACTACACCTCGTTCGGCTCCGTCACCCGCGACCGCGCCTTCCTGACATACGCCCAGATGCTTTGCGACGTTGACAATCAAGTTATTAAAGTAAATATAGATGCCATCTGCGGCGTGCTGAACACCGACCAATGGCTCGACACACAGACAACGGCCTTCGCGCTCTTCACCTTGGGCAAATATGCTGAAAAACAAGGCGTTTCGAGCGAAAACCTCTCTGCTGTGATAAAAGCCAACGGTGAGGAATACACTTTGAACACCAACATGAGCTCAGGCGCATACAGCTTCGTGCCGAAAATTGGCGATAACATGTTTGAAATCAATAACAACGGCAACCAGAGGATAGTAGTCAACCTGTTCACCAAGAGTAGCGTCGCCGAATATGCCACGGAGGAAAGCGGTTACTTCATCAATATGAAAGTCGCCTACGCCGACAAAAACGGCAACCCGATCAACCCGAGCCAGCTGAAAGTCGGCACCGACGTGGTGGTGTATATGACAGTGCAGAACCCTAGCGAATACCCCGTCACCGAGTTGGCATTGGAGTACTACCTGCCATCAGGATGGGAGCTTGTCAACGACCGCATTAATAGCTACGATGCCAATACGGGCGCCAAACATATCGACTACCGCGACGACCGTGCCTACTTCTATTTCGACCTCATGCCGAAGTCGCAAGCATCATTCACTTTGAAGGCCAACGCCACCTACGAAGGCAAATACATGATGCCGTCGGTGCATTGCGAAGACATGTACAACGCCGCTATCTACTATCAGATGCCAGCCAAGACTTGTGTAGTGAAATAAGTTTTGTTAAAACGATGAAATGGCTCGCAAGACATAAGAAAATCAAGCTATTGATTATGGTCGTTGCGGGCCTTTTCATTGCCTTTCTGTGCATCCCGGTACCGAGATTCGACAAGCCCTATTCCACCGTCTTGACAGCCCGTGACGGCACCTTGCTTGGCGCAAAGATTGCCGACGACGGGCAGTGGCGGTTTCCGGCAACAAACAACTACTCGCAGAAATACGTCGACTGCCTCTTGGAATACGAAGACCGCTGGTTTTACTACCATCCGGGCTTCAACCCCATCTCTTTTGTCAAGGCTTTAGTTGCCAATATCAAGGCTGGCGAGGTGGTTCGTGGCGGAAGCACCATCTCGATGCAGGTGGTGAGGATGTCGCGCGACAACCCGCCCCGCACCTACGGCGAGAAGCTATGGGAAGTCATACTGGCTCTGCGACTTGAGTTGCATTACTCCAAGCAAAGCATCCTCGACATGTATGCCGCCAACGCGCCTTTCGGAGGCAACGTGGTAGGCATCGACGCTGCGGCATGGCGTTACTTCCACACTACGCCCGATGAGCTGTCGTGGGCAGAGGCCGCCACACTGGCGGTGCTGCCGAACTCGCCATCGCTGATACACCCAGGGCGTTCGCGAGAGCGACTGAAACAAAAACGCGACGAGCTGCTTACCCGAGTCCTAACCTCCTCCGACGACCTGGAGCTGGCGATGATGGAAGACATCCCGGACAAGCCGTTCGAGATCCCGATGCTGGCATATCATTACCTCGCCGAACAAGACAAACGGCATCATGGCGAGCATATCAACTCGACATTAGACGCCAAAATACAGCTGTCGGTGACCGACATCATGCGTCATCATCATGAGCTGAACATCCAAAACAGCATCGACAACGCGGCGGTGTATGTCGTTGATTATCTTAACGATGAGGTTATCTCATATGTCGGCAACAACTGGGATGCCGACGATGCCCGCATGGTCGATATGATACAGGCGCAACGTTCCACGGGCAGTATCCTGAAGCCGTTTCTGTTTGCCGCCATGCTCGACGAAGGCTCGTTGCTGCCAGAGATGGTCGTGCCCGATATCCCGATGAGTCTCTCAGGCTTCACGCCAAAGAACTACAGCGGCGAATACTGGGGCGCGGTGACCGCCGACAAGGCGCTGCAGAACTCGCTTAACGCGCCGTTTGTTTACCTTTTGAAAGAATACGGACAGCCGAGGTTTCACACTTTGCTGCGGCAGCTGGGGTTGCGAGGCATCGTTTACGATGCCGAGCACTACGGTCTCTCACTCATCGTGGGCGGCGCCGAAGCGTCGCTGTACGACATCACCAACGCCTACGCCAAGATGGGACGCAAACTGGCATCATATGTCAACGAGGATTACGGTATCATCGTCGACGACAACATCGTTCCTTTTTCGGCGGAAGCCATAGCCGAGACCTTCCATATACTGCTCGGGCTGACACGTCCGGGGAGCCAGGCGGGATGGGGCGGCTTCGCCTCGTCACGGCAGGTGGCATGGAAGACAGGCACCTCATACGGCTTCAAAGACGCCTGGGCGGTGGGACTCACCGATAGATATGCGGTGGGCGTGTGGGTGGGCAACGCCGACGGCGAGGGACGGCCTGGACTGACGGGCGTGGGAGCGGCAGCACCTATACTATTCGACATCGTCGGGAAGCTCAACGACAGCTACACCTACCCAGCAAACACTAACGAAAGCATCGAGATCGACGTATGCGCCGAGTCGGGGTATCCCAAGTCGGAATATTGTCTTCATACAAAGAAAATACGCGTAGTAGACGTCGAGAACCAGACAGGCGTGTGCCCCTACCATAAGAAGGTGTTTCTCGACACCACACGACAGTTTCGCGTACAAGCGGACTGCTATCCCGTCGACCAGAAATGCTACGACGTGTTTTATGTGTTGCCGCCTGTCATGGAGTGGTTTTACAAGAAACACTCGCCTTTGTACAGGCGACTGCCAGCGTTCTATCCGGGCTGCGGCACGGCACATCCCGACGACGTGATGGCGTTCGTCTACCCCAAAGACGACGCCAAGGTCACCATCCCCATCGGCATTCGCGGCGACCGCCAACAAGTGGTGTTCGAGATAGCACACCGCAACCCGCAGAAAACAATCTTCTGGACTCTCAACGACATATATCTGGGCCAAACCACCCTCAACCACCAGATGCCTATCGACGTGGAACACGGCACATACCTCCTCCGCTGCGTCGACGAAGACGGCATCGAACTGCAAAGACGTATCGTCGTACAATAAATTTTTGATTTTTTACATCTTTTTATATAAAAATTAAAAATAAAGCGTTATATTTGCAGTTTATTTAGAGTATCTTGAAAAAACTGAACATCTATATTATAAAACAATACATTGGCACGTTTATCTTCACGTTTTTCGTTGCCATTTTCATCCTTTTGATGCAATTTTTGTGGACTTGGGTCGACGAATTTATCGGAAAAGGCGTGGAGTTTGCGGTGATGTTTAAGCTGCTTTTCTTCACTTCCGTGACATTTGTCCCGATGGCCCTGCCTCTGGCGATCCTGCTTTCTTCGCTGATGTGCTTCGGCAACCTCGGTGAATATTATGAGCTCGTCGCAATGAAGGCGAGTGGCATATCCACATGGAAAGTGATGCGTCCGTTGCTCTATTTCTCATTGACAATGAGCGTGTTAGGCTTTTTCTTTTCGAATAACGTGATGCCTGTCGCAAATCTGAAGATGCAGTCGACGCTTTACGATGTGAGTCATAAAAAGATGACGCTGGAGATCCCCGAAGGCGTGTTTTACCGCGGCCTCGACCAGTATGTCATCAAGGTGGCAAAGAAAAGCAAGGACGGCAACTCGATGTACGATATCATGATTTACGACCACACCGACGGCAAAGGCAACGTGAAGGTCATCGTGGCCGACTCGGGTTACATGGCGATGACACCGAGCCAACGCGAGATGATTTTCACGCTCTACGACGGATATAACTACTCCGAAATCATCGAAGACAGAGACTATCGCGAGAATAGGCCGTTCCAAAAGATGAAGTTCAAACGTCAGCTTGTGGCGTTCGACATGTCGCAGTTCGACATGGGCCACGTCAACGAGGACGCGTTCAAGACACATCAGACGATGATGAATATCAAACAGTTGAACACCGCCATCGACTCGCTGAGCATAGCTTACGACAAGAAACAGCAGTCCAACGACGATGCGCTCGTCAAGAGGTTCCAGTACCTCAACCTCAGCGAAGCCGACTACCAACGTGCCGACGCCAAGATGATGAAAAAACACGGCGACGCCGTCAGCAACGACACCATCAGCACGTTTATCTGGCCTTTGATCGACAACATCCCGGAAAACGAACGTCAGTCGGTGCTGGGACTGGCACTGGCTAGCACCACCAACATGAAAGAGAGCCTGACTGTCAGCGCCAAAGACATGCAACGCGACCGTATCAACATCAGGAAACACGAGCAGGTGCTCAACCAGAAGTTCACTTTGAGCATCGCATGTCTGCTCTTCTTCTTTATCGGGGCGCCGCTGGGAGCCATCATACGCAAGGGAGGACTGGGCATGCCGGTGGTCGTCAGCGTGACGTTCTTCGTGATATACTACGTCATCACCATCATCGGCGAACGTGTGGCAGTGAACGGCGACATGTCGGTGTTCCTCGGCGCATGGATATCGTCGCTGGTGCTGTTCCCGATAGGGTTCTTCCTGACCTTCAAGGCCACCACCGATGCCGCATTGCTCGACGCCGAGTCGTGGAAGAAATTTTTCACAAAACATAAAAAAGACGAAACGATATGAATATCTTATTGTTATGCAACAAATCACCGTTCCCGCCCAGCGAAGGCGGCCCGATGGCAATGAACAGCGTCGTGACGGGACTATTGGAGGCAGGCCACACCGTCAAAGTGCTGGCATTCAACAGCAATAAGTATCATGTCGACATCGAAAACATCCCTGAGGATTACCGTAAGAAGACAAGAATAGAGTTTGTCGATGTCAATCTGAGCATCAATGCAAAAGAAGCGTTCAAAAATCTCTTCAGCGACGAGTCATATCACGTCAAACGCTTCATTTCCAAAGACTTCAGCAACCGTCTCATCGAGATTTTGAAAGAAGAGAAGTTCGACATTGTGCAGCTCGAAATGATCTATATGGCTCCGTACATCGAGACCATCCGCGAGCATTCCGATGCCAAGATAGTGTTGCGTGCGCATAACGTCGAACATAAGATATGGGAACGTATCGCTAAAAAGACGTTGTTTTTTGCCAAACGCTGGTATATCAACCACTTAGTACGCACCTTGCGGCGATATGAGATGGGCATCCTCGACAAGGTCGACGGCATAGCAGCCATCACCTACACCGACGCGGCGTTCTTCCGCAGAGTGACGGCGACACCGGTCATCGACATACCGTTTGGCGTTGACATCGAGAAGTTTGACCCTGTCTTCGAGGTCGGCGACGCACCCACGTTTTACCACATCGGCTCGATGAACTGGATGCCCAACGAGGAAGGCATAAAATGGTTTCTGCGAAACGTATGGGACGAGGTGCAGGAACGCGAGCCCGAGGCGAAGCTCTATCTGGCGGGCCGCAACATGCCGAAGTGGCTGCTCAAGACCAAGAAAAAGAACGTCTTCGTGGTGGGCGAAGTGCCTGACGCTCATCAGTTTGTAAACCAGAACAACATCGCCATAGTGCCACTGTTCTCGGGCAGCGGCATGCGCATCAAAATCATCGAGTCGATGGCGCTGGGCAAGACCGTCATCACCACCATGATAGGCGCCGAAGGCATACAATACACCGAGTATGAGGACCTTATCCTCGCCGACAACAAACACAAGATGATAGAAAACATCTGCAGGCTGTACCGACATCCCGAAGAAGCCGAGGCAATAGGTCTGAACGCAAGAAGACTGATAGAAGAGCTATACGACAACAAAAAAATTATCAACAGGTTAGTGATTTTCTACAACGAGATAACATCTAAAAGAGAAATAACAGTTTTGAATTAATGAAGATATTTGTATTACTACCCAGGATTCCGTGGCCGCTCGAGAAAGGCGACAAACTGAGGGCATACAACCAGATCAAACAGCTGGCGAAGAACAACGAGATCATTCTCTGCGCCCTCAACGACGACAAGAAAGTCGACAAACAGGCGGCTTTCCAAGCTATGCAGCCTTACTGCGCCTCGGTCAACTTCATCGACCTCCCGAAAATTGGCATTCTGTTCAATGTCTTCAGGTCGTATCTCCTAGGATTACCTATACAATGCGGATATTTCTACAGCTCTAAGGCAAAACACAAGGTGCACCAGCTCATCGAGCACCACAAACCCGACATGCTGTTCGGTCAGTTGCTGCGTGTGGCGCCATATCTTCATAAGGTAAAACTACCTAAGACCATTGACTATCAAGATGTTTTCTCAATGGGAATGAAACGTCGCGCCGAGATAGCGGGAGTGTTTACAAAGCCATTTTTCGAGATGGAATACAACCGTCTGCGCCGTTATGAACGTGATGTGTTTGACGAATTCGACGTAAAGACCATCATCAGCGAGCCCGACAGGGCCAATATCGACCATCCGGAAAGGAAGAAGATCCTCATCGTGCCTAACGGCGTCGACCATGAATACTACAAGCCTCAGGAACAAGAGAAGAAATACGACATCGTGTTCACAGGCAACATGGGATATGCGCCAAACGTCAACGCGGTGGAGTTTCTGGCCTACGAAATCATGCCGAAGGTGTGGGAGAAGCTGCCCGACGCGAAGCTTTACATCGCCGGCGCACAGCCCGACCCGAAGGTCAAGAAGGCAGCATGCGACAACATCATCGTGAGCGGCTGGATCGACGACATGCGCGATGCCTACGCACAGAGCCGTATCTTCATAGCCCCGATGCGCATCGGAACGGGTCTGCAAAACAAGCTTCTCGAGGCAATGTCGATGAAGATTCCATGCATCACAACCGCTTTGGCAAACGGATCGCTTCACGCTGTCAACGGCAAAGAGATACTGGTCGACAACAGCTCCTCGGAGCTCGCCGCCGACATAGTGTATCTGCTGAAACGTCCCGACAAGGCGGCGGAACTCGCCGAGGAAGGCTACAACTTCGTGAACCGCGTCTACGACTGGGGCGCCGCCACAAAGATCATGGAAGACGCAATGATAACAGTGATTAATAAGTAAAGACGCACGGCCGTGCGTCTCAACAAATAAAAAACATATGGCACAAAACGACGATAAAAAAATCATCTTCTCGATGGTCGGCGTGAGCAAAATCATCCCGCCGTCACGACAGATCTTGAAAGACATATACCTCTCATTCTATTACGGCGCAAAAATCGGCATCATCGGCTTGAACGGCGCCGGAAAATCGACGCTTCTGCGCATCATCGCCGGCAAGGAGAAGTCGTACAACGGCGAGGTGGTGTTCTCGCCAGGCTACTCGGTGGGTATGCTCGACCAAGAGCCGCAGCTCGACGACAACAAGACCGTGCTAGAAGTAGTGCAGGAAGGTGCACAGGAAGTAGTCGACATGCTTAAGGAATACGAGGAAATCAGTAACAAATTCGCCGAGCCCGACGCAGACTTCGACAAGCTGATTGAGCGTCAGGGAGAGCTCACCGAGCTCATCGAGCAGCACGACGGATGGAACCTCGACAGCAAGCTCGAGCGCGCCATGGACGCACTCAACTGCCCCGACGGCGACACGCCGGTGAAGAACCTCTCGGGAGGCGAACGCCGCAGAGTGGCTTTGGTAAGATTATTATTGCAAGAACCTGATATCCTTTTACTCGACGAGCCCACCAACCACCTCGACGCGGAGGCCATCCAGTGGCTGGAGAGTCACCTGCAGCAGTACAAAGGCACTGTCATCGCGGTGACCCACGACCGTTACTTCCTCGACCATGTGGCAGGCTGGATCCTCGAGCTCGACCGCGGCGAAGGCATCCCGTGGAAAGGCAACTACTCATCGTGGCTCGACCAGAAGACCGCCCGCATGGCGATGGAAGAGAAGACCGAGAGCAAACGCCGCAAGACCCTCGAACGCGAGCTGGAATGGGTGCGTATGGCACCGAAGGCACGTCACGCCAAAGGCAAAGCACGTCTGGAGTCTTATGAGAAGATGCTCAACGAAGACGTGAAAGAGAAAGAAGAGAAACTCGAGATATACATCCCGAACGGCGACCGTCTCGGCAACAAAGTCATCGAGGCGAAAAACGTTTCGAAGGCTTTCGGCGACAAGGTACTGTTCGAGAACCTCAGCTTCAGCCTGCCGCCAGCGGGCATCGTGGGCGTGATCGGACCTAACGGAGCCGGCAAGACCACCCTCTTCCGCATGATCATGGGTCTCGAGAAACCCGATTCAGGCACCTTCGAAGTGGGCGAGACAGTGAAGATAGGCTACGTCGACCAGCAACATGCCGAGATAGACCCCGAGAAGACAGTTTGGGAAGTTATCTCAGGCGGCAATGAGCTCATTCAGCTTGGCAAACGCACCATGCCGTCAAGAGCTTACGTCTCAAGATTCAATTTCGGCGGCGACTCGCAGCAAAAGAAAGCCGGCGTGCTCTCAGGCGGCGAACGCAACCGTATGCATCTCGCCTTGACATTAAAACAGGAAGCCAACGTACTGCTCCTCGACGAGCCGACCAACGACATCGACGTCAACACCTTGCGTGCTTTGGAAGAAGGTCTGGAGAACTTCGCAGGATGCGCCGTCATCATCTCGCACGACCGTTGGTTCTTGGACAGAATCGCGACACATATTCTTGCTTTTGAAGGCGACTCGCAGGTTTATTTCTTCGAGGGAAGCTATTCAGAATACGAGGAAAACAAGATAAAACGGCTTGGTAATCAACAGCCTAAGAAGTTCAGATACAAAAAACTGATGTAATGAGCGACGAACATCCGACAAGATTACAAATCTACAGATGGTACAGACGTGGCAAGAAAGCCTTCCGTGGCAATTTCAAAAACCATTATGAGGTTGCCGTTGAATGGTATCGCAAAGCCGCCGAGGCAGGTCACAAAGACGCGCAATACGAACTCGGAATGTGTTATCTTCGTGGCGAAGGCGTGCCGAAAGACGACTACACCGCCTACTGCTGGTTCAAGAAATCAGGGCACAACGGCCATGGCGAAGGACAATATCTCGCCGATGACATGCTTCGCGTTCACGAAATGATGCTATAGGCTCTCGTCATTTCGACCGAAGCGAAGCGCAGTGGAGACCTGAGCGAAGCGAAAGCATTCACCTCTGATGAATAAATCTTTAACAAAAAATATAAACATGAAGAAGATTTTTATTTTAATAACAACTATTTCATTAACAATCAACGCTTTAGCATTGGATATCTGGGACGGCAGCTCATCACCTTGGACAAACGGCAGCGGCACCGAGAATGACCCGTATCTCATCGAGACGGCGGCAAACCTGGCATATCTCGCCGAAAAAGTCAACGAAGGCTATCAAGCGCAAGGACAAGAGGTGTTTCATGACACCTATTTCATGATGACTGACGACCTTGATCTGAACGACATCAACTGGACGCCGATCGGCACCGTTGACATGAGTATGCAAGGCTATTATTTTGGTGGCGTTTTCGACGGTTGGTACCACAATATCGATCATATGAAAATCACCTCTAGCGCCGATGTCTGCGGTCTGTTTGCAGGAGTGGGCAACAAAGCGGTAATCAAACATTTGTCGGTAACCAACGGCGACATCAACTCGACAGGCACTGGTGTCGGAGGCATAGTAGGAGCAGCATATGGCAACTCAAGAGTACATCAGTGTGCCTTCTCGGGCACCATAACCGTAACCAACAACGGCTCGTTTTGCGGTGCAGGCGGCATAACGTCGGCAGCAGCTGAAAACAGCTTTATTAGTGAATGCTCGTTTTCAGGCAGCATCACAGCAACCAACAACGGAGGCTTCACCGGTGCAGCAGGAGCAGGAGGCATCGTCGGAATAGCAATGGACAATGCATTGATATCATCATGTTACAACACCGGTAGCATCACGGCAAGCTCTTTCATGCTCAACGTAGCAGCTGGCATAGTAGCAGTCACAATGCAGGAAAACGAGGTCTTTGTTGAACGCTGCTACAACGTTGGCACACTAAACGGAGCCACCAAAGGCGGCATCTTCGGAATGATTAGCCCGATAAACCCATTTAAAGACGAAGCATCAATAACCGTCATTGGATGCTATTATCTCGATACCTGCGGCGGCACCACCAATTACGGCACCAGCATGACATCGAGCCAGATGCAGTCTTCAAGTTTCGTTAATATGCTTAATGAAGAGGCACCGATAACATATGTCATGGACAACGGCAGCAACAACGGCTACCCGATATTGGCACTTTATGCCATCAGGATTCATGAGGCCTCCGATATCACTGCGCACTCCGTCAAACTGTCGGCCGACATCCATTCCGGAAATATAACATTTTCAAGAGTTTGCTTTGAAATCAGCGACATGGATATGACCTTCTTCAAGACCGTTGACGTGGACACCGACGGTTATGTCGAGACCATCGTTGAGGATCTCGCCGATGACACATCGTACCAATATTGCATGAGTGTTTATCATGACGGTAGCATTTTCCTGGTTTCAAACACGTTCTATTTCACCACCGAGTTTGATGGCGTCGATGAATTGCAAAATACCAATATTAGCATCTACCCTAACCCGACATCGGATTTTATCCATATCGATTGTAAAGACGTGCCATGGCGCGTCTCCATACCTATTAACATCTATACCCTCGACGGAAATTTGATAAAAACGGTTGAAGACACCAACATTGTTGATGTAAGAGATTTGAATGAAGGGGTATACCTTATTAATATAGGGGGAGTCATCAAAAAATTTATTGTAGAGACGCCATAATATGGCGTCTACAATCGGACAATTGTTTTCTATCCATTCAATTCTTCCATCACCTTGCCGGCCAGCCTGCTGGTACCGACACGGAAATAATTCTTGTTCAGCCACTTGTCGCCGAGGATGTCCTTAACTATATAATAATAGGTGAGCGCGTCTTCTATCGTCGACATGCCGCCGGCTGGCTTGAAGCCTATCATTTGGCCTGTAGCCTCGTAATATTCCTTAATGGTGTCACACATTATCAAAGCCGCCATCGGTGTGGCGTTGACAGCGATTTTTCCAGTCGACGTCTTGATGAAATCGGCACCTGCCAAAATTGCTAATTCGCTGGCTTTGCGGATGTTGGCGACGGTCTTCAACTCGCCGGTCTCAAGGATGACCTTCAGATGGACAGGCGCCTTGCATATCTCACGAATCGCCTCGATTTCATTGTAAACCTCATCGTAATCACCCGCGAGGAACGTGCCGCGTGAGATGACCATATCGACCTCATCGGCACCCTGCTCAACGCAATATTGCACCTCTTTCTTCTTCAACTCAAACGGCATCTGTCCTGACGGGAAACAGCAAGCCACCGTGGCGACCTTGATTCCACTGCCTTTCAAGAGACCTTTTGCCTGCTTCACAAACGGGCTGTAGATGCAGATCGCAGGCACCGAGATTCCCATGCTGTTCTTTTGGAAATCAATGGCTTTAGCACAGAAATCTTCAATCTTCTTGGCGTTGTCGAATGCCTCCAAAGTGGTGAAGTCGATGCTCTGGAATATGGTCTTCAAAGCCTCGTGGCGGTCGCTATTCTTGGTTTGATTTTCAACAATTTTCTCGATTCTGGCCTGAAGCTCCTCTTCGGTAAAGTTATAAGGTTTGAAATTCATGATTTTAAATTTTTACTGACTTGCAAAGATACAAATATTTTTCATAATTTTGCAGCGAATTTCTGTATAAAATTTATAATGAAAAAACTCGTACTTTTAACATTATTAGCATTTTTTTCGACCGCATCTTTTGCCCAGATGACCAAGGAGAACGACTACGGTATAAAAAACTTGCGACTCGAAGCCAGAGTCGACTTTGACTGCTATTCGCAGCACGACAGCCTCTATTCAGGCTTCACCGGAAGGTATCTCAACTTTGCAATAGCTGGCGATTTGACCGGAAATCTTTACTATGCCTATCGCCAGAGGCTGAATAAGGTCCAGAGTTTCAACAACTGGTTTGATGCCACCGATTATCTCTACCTTGGCTGGCGCATCACCGACAACCTGTCGTGGACCTTCGGTAAGGAAGTGATTGCCATGGGTGGTATCGAATACGACCTTGCCCCTATCGATGTGTATTTTCACTCCGAGTTTTGGAACCAGTTCAACTGCTACCGCTTTGGTACCAACTTCCAATACACCACCAAAGACAGGAAGAACACATTCACGTTCCAGTTCACCAACTCGCCTTACGACAATAATGTTTTCTTCAGCAATCTCTATAACTACAGCTTGCATTGGCGTGCCGTATACAAGCATTTCGGGCCAGTGTGCTCAATCAATATGTATGAATATCGTAAAGGCACATATCAGAACGTTATTGCGTTAGGCACAACATTCAATTTCGGGCCTGTAGTCGGTTATTTCGACTTCACCAACCGTGCCAACGGCGGCCAGAAAGACTTTTTCTTCAAAGACATCACCGTCATCGGAAAAATTGGCTATGTTTTTCTTAAAGAAAAAATGCATTTTTATGTCAAAGCCGGCTACGATATCAATGACTCACAGCCATATACGACACCTTACGACGAGGTCTACGACGTCTGCATACTGCCTGGCACCGACATTAAGTTCTACGGCGGCGGATTGGAGTTCTTCCCTCTGAAAGACAGCAAGGACCTCCGTCTGCATGCCTTCTTTGCGGTTCACGATGCCTCTGACAGCATGGTCAACGAGGCTCCAATCACCTATCAGGGCAACCTTGGCCTGACATGGAAACTCAATTTCATCAAGAAATAAATCACAAAAATCATGAAGATAAAAAACTGGCAATTTCTAAGCAAGAGACGTCTTGAGGCGGCCATCTTCCTCATCGTTTTCTTTGTCTTTTTCGGGTTCCTCGGCTCTCGCATGGGTACTGCCAACATGCTTAACACCATCATGCAGACCTCGTACCATCTCCTTCTGGAGACCGTGTTCTTCCTGATGGCGGTGTGCGTCGTCTCCGGTGCTCTCGGCAAGCTTCTCGTCGAGTTCGGCGTGGTGCGACTCATCGAGTACGTCCTCCGTCCCCTGATGAAGCCCATCTACAACCTCCCTGGTGTGGCGGCTCTCGGCGGCATCCTGACGTTCCTGTCGGACAACCCTGCCATCATCACCTTGTCGAAAGACAAATATTTCTCGCATTATTTCAAGAAATACCAACTCGCCTCCCTGACCAACTTCGGAACAGCTTTCGGAATGGGTCTGGTGGTGATTTTCTATATGCTCGGCCTTGGATTCCTCAAAGGAGCCTTGGTCGGCCTGCTCGGCGCCATCATCGGAAGTATTGTCTCGACCCGACTGATGCAGCGTTTCACCTTGAAGGCATATCCTGAGCTCGACGCCCTCGAAAACCCTGATGGCGGCGACGAACAGAAGATCTCGTTCAAGACGCAAGGCAACGTGTTCCTGCGTTTCCTCGATGCCATCCTCGACGGCGGCAAGGAAGGCGTTGCGATAGGCTTGGCCATCATCCCGGGCGTGCTCATCATCTCGACAGTGGTGATGATGCTCACCTTCGGTCCGGCTGTCGGCACCGAATACAGCGGCGTGGCATACGAAGGCGTGCCGGTGCTGCCTTATCTCGCCGGCAAAATCGACTTCGTGTTCGACTGGCTCTTCGGCTTCAAGAGCCCTGAGCTGGTGGCGTTTCCAATCACCTCGTTAGGTGCTGTCGGCGCCGCCCTCGGTCTCCTGCCTAAGTTCATCGCCGAGGGTATCGTCAACAACAACGCCATAGCAGTGTGCACCGCCATCGGCATGTGCTGGAGCGGATTCCTAAGCACACACACCGCCATGCTCGACTCACTAGGTCACCGCGAGCTCATACCTAAGGCCATCGGCGCACACACCATCGGCGGCCTCGTCGCAGGAATATCAGCCCACTGGATCTACGTCCTGCTGGCGTTCATATTCTAAACACATCAGCCAAAGGCTATCAAATTGGCATTAGGCCATCATATAAAAAATTTTACATTTTAATTCACACTATTTTGTATCTTTGTGACGTTAAAATGTAAAGTTTTTTGTTGTCATGATAAAGAGAGTCTATAAGTTCGGTGGAGCCTCGGTGAAAGATGCCGACGCAGTCAGAAACCTCAAGAAAATCATTGAGAATGAAGACCGCAGCGACCTGATGCTCGTCATCAGCGCCATGGGTAAGACCACCAACGGCATCGAGAAAACGCTCAAAGAGTTCCGCGACAACGACGGACATCTCCCCATCAGCGCCTTGAAAGACCTCATGGAATATCATGAGAAAATCATGCTCGACCTCTTTGACGGCAACAGCGAACATCCTGTGTTTGAAGCAGTTACGAATCTGTTTTTAGACCTATATCTGAATCTTCAGGAGACTGGCTACGACTACGACTACCAATACGACCAGACCATCAGCTTCGGCGAGATGCTGTCGACGACGATAATCTCAGCATTTCTTAACGAAAACGGAGTCAAAAACCAGCTTTTGGACGCGCGCGATTACATCATAACCGACCATACTTTCCGTGCCGCCATCGTCGATTTCGACGAGAGCCGCTTGCGCATCGAAAAACTGCAGCAGGAACACGATGGAACGATGTATATCGTGCAAGGTTTCATCGGCTCGTCAACGAAGCCGGTGGTGACGACGACACTCGGCCGTGAAGGCTCCGACTACACTGGCGCTATCTTCGCCAACCTCTTGGATGCCAAGGAGTTATCGGTCTGGAAAGATGTCGACGGAGTGCGCAACGCCGACCCGAAACGTTTCCCGACCACGGTGAAGATTCCGCATCTATCCTACTCCGAAGCCACCGAGCTGACGTTTTATGGAGCATCGGTGCTTCACCCGAAGACCACCAAGCCTCTGCAAAACAAGAACATCCCGTTGAAGGTACGCTGTTTCCTCAATGCCTCACTCGAGCCCACCATAGTCGATGGCAGCGATGAGTTTATCAACTATGTGCCGTCATTCATCGTGAAGGACAACCAGATGCTCGTCACCATCCGCCCGCGCGACTATTCATTCATGAACGAGCAGAACCTCGGCATCCTCTTCGCGATGCTCAACGAGCTGAACATCCATGCCAACATGATTCAGACCTCCGCCCTCGACCTCTCAATATGTATCGACGAGAATGAAAAGAAACTCCAGCAGCTCATCGCTTCATTGGAACAGTCGTTTATCATAAGATACAACATTGGATTACAATTGTTTACAATCCGACACTACCAACCTGGCATCGAAAACGAATTCATTAAAGGGAAAAAGGTATATGTGGAACAGAGGAGCCGAAGCACACTGCAATTGGTAATTTCGTAATCCCTAATAATCAACCTCGCAGCCTTCATTCCATTTTGCGACGTTGTTTTCGATATAATTCGCAATGCGGTTCATTTCATTCTGATCGCGGATGATGCGGTCATAATATCGTGTTTGCCATGCAAAACAGGGTTGTGTTGTGCGGGCGAAACGGGTAACGGATTGTTTAAAACCACCAATCATTGTTGACAATTTGCCCTGTTTATTTGCAATATCCTGCATACGTTTGTTTTTTCCGTCTGTAGAGACGCGCCATGGCACGTCTCTACAATCATCGAATGTTTTTATTATCACAATCATATGAACATGATCCGGCATCACAACCCATAATGGGATTTCTGCGTATGGATTGTGTTGCGGTATTTCGGAAATATTTTGATTTGCATAATTTCCAATTTCCGATAAAACCATTTCCCCATTTTCAATTTCACCGAAAAAATGTTCGCGGTTTTGTGTGCAAATCGTCACAAAATATGCACCACCATTGTAATCGTGCCAATCGGCGCGTGCGGATGGGATACGAAATTTATTATGAAATGTTGTTTTAACAGGTCCCATAATTTAAAATGTTTTTGATTCTAAAATTGTAGAGACGCGCCATGGCACGTCTCTACTACATAGGTTGTTTTGGGATGGTTATTCCGCCCAATTCAAAATCTTTCTGAAATCGTATTCCTCCGGGTTCTCCACGAATTTCTTTGCGGCTTCGTAATCGGCTGGAGTGATGTACTGCATGCAGTGGTTGAACACCAGCTTCGCCTTCTCGCCTTGCATGTTCACAAGACGCGGCTTCACTTTGCCGTTCTCGTCTTCCACATCCTTCAGATACAACGGGCTGACTTGTCCCTTCGGGTCGGCGGTCACCATTGCACCTGTGATACCCTGATCGAACAGCTTCTTCACGCCGTAGCCGAGGATCGAGCAATATTGAAGATCGAATGCACACGGGTCGACGCAGCGGATCTCGTAACCAACCTCCACCGGACGGCTCTTGATGCCCAGACCCAACATCTTCAGGCGCTGTTGCAGTAACATATTGAAAATGTGAGCCTTACTGACGTTGCCGAGCTCCGGATGTCCATGCTCGTCATAGGTGAAGTTCACGCCCGAGTTGTGAATCTCTTCATCTGTCATGAAGTGGAACACGCCCTCGCTCACGCTCGCCACGCCGTAGCCAATACCAAGCATCTTGCGCTTAATCATCGAGCTGATGATGAGCTTCAAAATCTTGTCGAATGTCACCTCTGTCTTGTAGAACATCTCCGGGATGATGATCATCGGGTAATGACATGCATAACCCATTCCGAATGCGAGGTGGCCAGCCTCACGGCCCATCGCCGACACCACAAACCAGTTGCCGCTGGTGCGAGCGTCTTCATACACAGTCTGCAAAATCTTAACACCTGCTTCTTTGGCTGAATAATAGCCGAATGTAGGGCTGCCCTCAGGCAACGGAAGGTCGTTGTCGATGGTCTTAGGCACATGAATGTTCTGAACATGCACGTTGTTTTTCATCAGGAACTTGGAGATACGGTTTGCTGTCGAGGCGGTGTCATCGCCACCTATCGTCACGAGCAGGTTGACATCGTTTTTCACAAAGAAATCAACGTTAAATTCCTCGTCTTTCGGCTTGTAACGGCTCATCTGCAGTGCCGAGCCGCCCATCCTCATGATCTGGTCGGCGTAGATGAAGTCGATGTCGACCGTCCTCGGGTTCGGCTTGAACAGGTTTTTATAGCCTTCATGAAGCCCTATCACACGGAAACCGTCGTTCAAAAATGTCTTTGCCACAGTGGCGACCACCGTGTTGATGCCTGGTGCCGGACCACCGCCGGCGAGAATTACTATTGATTTCATATTTGCTAATGTTTAATATTATTCAAATGACGAATGCAAAGTTACAAAAAACCTAATTCAATTCAATATTTTTTTCAAAAAAATAATCCTTTTTTGTACCGAAATTTTTATTATTTTTGCAAGTTTAAAGATAATTGGCAAAAATTGATATGTATAGTTTCATTTCAGGAACCGTCGTTGAAAAGAATCCTACCTACGTAGTGCTTGATAATCAAGGCATTGGATATCTTATCAATATCACCTTGAACACTTTCACGGCCATCGGAGAGCAGCAGCACGTGAAGCTGTTTGTGCACCTCGCGATTCGTGAAGACGCGCATACTCTGTACGGATTTTACACCATGAGCGAGCGCGAGCTGTTTCTCCAGCTCATCACAGTGTCGGGCGTGGGATGCAACACAGCACGTCTCATCCTCTCGTCAATGACGGTGAAAGAAGCCGTCGACGCCATCGCCACCAACAACATCCGGATGATACAGGGGGTGAAAGGCATAGGCGCCAAGACAGCCCAGCGTATCGTGGTCGACCTGCACGACAAAGTAGGCAAGCTCGAGACAGGCGGCAGCGAAATTTCTTCGTTCGGAGACAATACATTGAAAGAAGAAGCGTTATCTGCATTAATGGTCTTAGGTTTCAACAAGTCGAGCATCGAGAAGACGTTGGACAAGCTCCTCAAACAGATGGAGAACCCCACCGTCGAAGATCTTATCAAGGAATCGCTGAGGCTTTTGTAAAAAAATTGAAATGGTTTTTAAAATAAAATATATACTTTCTATATTTTTGCTCTGCTTGAGTTTTGTTGCTCTGGCACAGGATTACAACAATCCGTTCGGCCAAGGCGACCAGACCGGCATCACCCTGCACGACCCTGAGAACATCACCCGCACCATCGAGTATGACCCGCTCACCGGACAGTATGTCTTCGTCAGCAAAATCGGCGACTTCAAAGTCAGCGACCCGGTCTACATGACGCAGGAGCAGTACTCCGACTTCGTGCAGAAACAGGCCGTCAGCGACTACTGGAGGGAACGCCGTGAGTCGTCGATGGGCAACAACAACGGCAACTCGCTCATCCCGCCTATCTTCATCGGAGGCAAGGTCTTTGAGAAGATCTTCGGCAGCAACACCATCGACATCAAGCTGCAAGGTTCGGCCGACGTGACATTCGGCGTGAAATACCAGCGTCGCCGCGACCCGTCACTCACCGTGGCACAGCAACGCACCACCAACTTCGACTTCGACGAAAACATACAGATATCCGCTTCCGCTAAAATCGGCGAACGCATCCAGTTCAAGATGAACTACAACACCCAGACGCAGTTCTCCTTCGAAAACAAGCTCTCGCTGAAATATGAAGGCGACGAAGACGACATCCTGCAACTCCTCGAAGCCGGTAACGTCAGCATGCCACTGCAAAGCACGCTGATCAACGGCACCCAATCGCTTTTCGGCTTTAAGACCAAACTGAAATTCGGTAAGACGACGGTGACAGCCATCGCCTCATACCAAGAAAGTGAGACCCAGAACATCGCAGTGAGAGGCGGCGCACTAACTCAGGAATTCGAACTCGAAGCCCTCGACTACGAAGAGAACCGACACTTCTTCCTGAGCCAGTATTTCCGCGACAACTACGAGGCGGCACTCGCCTCGCTGCCGACAGTGACATCCGACATCAACATCACCAAGATCGAGGTGTATGTCACCAATACCAACTCAAACTACGAAAACTGCCGTAACATCGTGGCATTCACCGACTTAGGCGAAGGCAAAGACGAGTGGATCTACAACCACGACAAAGTACATCCGACAGGCACCGCACTCAGCGTCTTCCCCGACAACGAGTCAAACGACCTCCTCACCAATATCGACACGACACAGATACGCAGCCTCAACACCGTAACGGCCTACCTCACCAGTCAAGGCTACACCTCTGGCCGTGACTTCGAGAAGATACAGAAGGCAAGAAAGCTGAGCCCTACAGAATATACCTTCAACCGCAAGCTAGGCTTCATCACCTTGAACATCTCACTCAACCCGAACCAGACACTCGCGGTAGCTTACCAATACACCGTCATCGGTCACGACGAAGTGTTCCAGGTCGGTGAGTTCTCGGATCAAGGCATCAGAGAACCTAACATCCTGGTTACCAAGATGTTGAAGAGCACCACCATCAACACAAAAGCCCCTATGTGGGACCTTATGATGAAAAACGTGTACAACATCCGCGCCTACCAGGTCGCCCAGACCAACTTCATGATGAACATCCTTTATCTCGGCAACGACAACGGTGTGGCGACAGGCTATTTCGCCGACGCTCCTGAAGAGATAAGAGGCTTGTCGCTCCTCAACCTCATGGGAATGGACCGTTTGAACAGCCAAAACAACCCTATCGAGGGTGGTGATGGTATGTTCGACTTTATCAACGGGGCTGCGACAGGCGGAGGTACCATCAACGCATCGACAGGACGCATCTACTTCACCGTGCTCGAGCCTTTCGGCGAACAGATCCATAAGATTTTCAAAGACCATCCGGAGATGGCAGAAAAATACGCCTACGACTCGTTGTACACCATGACGAAGGTGATGGCGGAACAATATACCGATAAGAACAAATTCCGTCTCGAAGGACGTTACACATCATCATCGGGAAGCGAGATCAACCTCAACGCACTCAACGTACAACCCGGCTCGGTGACAGTGACGGCAGGCGGCATCCCGTTGGTGGAAAACGTCGACTACACCGTCGACTATACTCTCGGCCGTGTCACCATCCTCAACGAGGCTCTTCTCAACTCGGGTACCACCATCAACGTGTCGATGGAAAACAACACCGCCCTGTCGACGATACGTAAGACCTACCTCGGCGCACGTGTCGAACATGAGGTCAACCCTACATTCATCATCGGCGGTACCATACTGCACCTCAGCGAGCGTGCCTACACCACCAAGGTAAACTACAACGACGAGCCTATCTCGAACACCATCTATGGCTTCGACATCAACTATCAGACTGAGTCACAATGGCTTACCGACGTACTCGACAAGCTGCCGTTGTACGAGACCAAGACCAAGTCGCGTATCACCGCATCGGGCGAGTTCGCTCGTTTCATCCAAGGCATCAACAAATCGCATCACCAGACAGGAACCTCATATATCGACGACTTCGAAGGCGCCAAGTCGAGCATCGACATGCACCAGTGGAACTTCTGGCATCTCGCCAGCACACCGCAAGGACAGTCGAGCCTCTTCCCTGAGGCTAGCGCCGTGGGCCTCGACTACGGCAAGAAACGTTCAAAACTGGCATGGTACACCATCGACCAGTCGGTGTTCTACGACAGATACGGCAACCTCCTGCCATCAAACATCACCAACGAAGAGCTGTCCGATAACCGAGTCCGTCAGGTGCTCATCACCGAGATCTATCCTAACCGCGACATACCGTCGGGCACCTCAACCAATGTGGCAGTGCTCAACCTCGCATATTACCCTAAAGAACGTGGTCCTTACAACTATGATACCGACCATCTGAACCAGGACGGCACCTTCGACGACCCTGAAGACCGCTGGGGCGGTATCATGCGAGCCATCGAGTCATCGGATTTCAACTCAACCAATGTCGAATATATCGAGTTCTGGATGATGGACCCTTATTACGAAGGACAAGACCAGACCAACACCGGTAAGCTGTATTTCAACCTCGGTGACGTGTCGGAAGACATCCTCCGTGATGGTCGCAAGGCCTACGAGCATGGCTTGCCTACGACATCCACCGTCGAGAACGTCGATACCACATGGTGGGGCCGTGTTCCAACACTGCAAGCCCTCGTCGACGCCTTCAACAGCGACCCTAACACACGTATCTATCAGGATATCGGATACGACGGCTTGAACAACGATGACGAACGTTCGTTCTTTAAGAATTTCCTCGACATAGCACGTGTGCGCCTCAGCAACGATGCCTTCAACCAGCTGGCTAGCGACCCGTCGTCGGATAACTACCACTACTTCCGTGGCTCCGACTACGACAATGACCCACGTTATTCAAGCATCCTTGAACGTTACAAGAACTACAACGGCAACGAAGGCAACTCACCTTCCGAGACAATGTACACCGAAGACTATACCACCAACAACAGCACCCTACCTGACGAGGAAGACATCAACGGCGACAACACCCTGAGCGAGTCGGAAAACTACTATCAGTACGTCGTCGACCTCGACCCAGTGAAGCTGCAGACAACGGGCCAGAACTTCATCTCCGAGATACGTGAAGCAACTGTCGTGGTCGCCAACGGTGACACACGTCGCGTCCGCTGGTATCAGTTCCGTATCCCGGTGCGCGAGCCTAGCCGCGTGGTCGGTAACATCGAAGGCTTCAGCTCCATCCGCTTCATGCGTATGTTCCTCAAAGGCTTTAAAGACGACATCGTGCTTCGTTTCGCCACCCTCGACCTCGTTCGCGGTGAGTGGCGTACCTATACCAATGCCATCCAAGCCCCGGGCGAATACCAGCCAGGCGACCAGACCAACCACACCCGATTCGAGATGTCGGCTGTCAACGTGGAAGAAAACAGCGGCCGCCATCCAGTGCCTTACTGCATCCCTCCAGGCATCGACGTCGAAGTATATACCGGCGCCACATCGACAGTACGCCAGAACGAACAGTCACTGCAGCTCGCAGTGAAAAACCTCGTCGACGGCGACGCACGCGCAGTGTATAAGACAACAGAGTTCGACTTCCGATTCTATAAACATCTTAAGATGTTCGTCCACGCCGAGAGCATGTACGACACCGACCCCGTCTACGACAACGAGGTGACCGCATTCCTGCGCTTCGGTACCGACCTCACCGACAACTACTACGAATATGAGGTACCTCTGAAGATGACACCTTGGGGCACCTCCATCACCGACGAATACGCCATCTGGCCCGAGTCGAACAACTTCGACATCGACTTCGAACGTGTCGTCGAGGTGAAATCGAATCGTAACACCGCCATCGCCAACGGCAACAAAGAGGTGAAAACCAACAGGTTATACACCGAGCGCGACGGCAAAAACACTATCAAGGTGCTCGGTAACCCGACCATCAGCGAGGTACGATGCATGATGATAGGTATCCGCAACCCGAAAGTCGACGGCGAGGTGGCGCAAGACAAGAGCGTCATCGTGTGGGTCAACGAGCTGCGCATGACCGACCTCAGCAGCAACGGCGGCTACGCCGCCACAGGCCGTGTCGAGGTGTTCCTCGCCGACCTCGGCCGCGTGTCGGTAGCAGGATCATACAAATCAGCAGGCTACGGCTCACTCGAGACGAAGATCACCGAAAACGAGATGCTGGCAAACGCCTACTACAACGTCTCCACCGACCTCGACTTCGGTAAGTTTATGGCCCCAGAGAAATCAGGCATGTCGGTGCCAGTACACATCGACCATAACAAGACCACCATCACACCGGAATATAACCCTCTTGACCCCGACGTGAAACTCAAACGCTCGCTGCAAGACCTCGACAGCCGAGGCCGCGACTCACTCAACGCTCTCGCATGCGACGTCACCACACAGACCAACTTCAACGTCACCAACATGCGAAAGAACCGCGTCGGCTCCAAGAAACCGCATTTCTGGGATGTGGAGAACTTCAACGCATCATACGCCTACACCAGCCAAGAGCAGTCGAATCCTGACATGGAATACAACAACCAGAAGTCGCACCGCGGCGGCATCGGCTACACCTACACCACCAGCGCCAAGCCATGGACACCTTTCGCACAGAAGAGATGGGCAGCACCGTCATATATGCAGATCTTTAAAGACTTCAACCTCTATTATCTGCCAAAGAGCTTCTCGTTCAACACCGAGATGTACCGACAGATACACGCACAGAAGATGCGTAACAAATCGTCGGGACTGGTGCTCACCAAGGAGACAGTGGCGAAGACCTGGGATTGGTCACGTAACTACGACTTCCGTTACGACATGACGAAGAACCTCAACTTCACCTACAACGCCACCTCGCAAGCCTACATCTACGAGCCCGTCGGCAACCCTGACCGCAGCACCGACGAGTGGCAAGCCATCCGCGACACCATCCGTGACGAGCTCCTGCGATTCGGCTCCATCTCGCGTTTCAGCCAGTCGGTGAAAGCCAACTACACCATACCTATTAATAAACTGCCATATTGCGACTGGCTCGGCTCCACCATAATGTACACCGGCAACTACCGCTGGATCGCCAACTCACGCACCGTACAGAAACGACTCGGTAACACCATCGAGAACGACAACACAGTGCAGTTTACCGCACAAGCCGACCTCACAAAACTCTACAACAAGTCGGAATACCTCAAGAAACTCAATACGCCTAAGCGTAACAACAATACCGGACGAACCCGTGCCAAGATCGAAGAGAAGACCGACAGCGTCACCAAGAAAGGCGGCGACGGCACAGTCGGCAAGTTCATCGTCGACAACACCGTGCGTATCCTCACCATGGTGAAGAAAGTGTCGTTCACCTACTCGAAGAGCAGCGGCGTCGGACTGCCAGGCTTCATGAGAGAGCCTAACTACTTCGGACTGAACGGCGGCGCCCCAGGATGGGGCTTCGTGCTCGGCCAAAACGACAACGTGCTCAACAACGCCATCAACAAAGGATGGCTGAGCACCGACTCAACCTTCAACCAGGCGTACACCGAACGCATGAGCAAACAATATAACTACAAGGTAACCGCCGAGCCGTTCATCGACCTCAAGATCGAAGTCACCGGAACACGCACCTACGCCGAGAACTTCTCCGAGTATTTCCGCTCCGACGAGTTCGGAATATTCCAGTTCTACACCCCTACCACCGGCGGTAACTACAGCATCTCCTACATGATGACAGGTACCACGTTCGCCGACGGCGACAAGCTGTTCAACGACCTCCTCGCAAACCGTCATGTGATAGCACAACGACTCGCCGAGAACAACGCCGCTTGGGTCAACATGGGCAGCCCTTACGTCTACGACGAGACCACCGGAGAGGAATATCCTTACGGATATCCTTCGTCATCACAAGATGTGCTGCTCTACTCGTTCATGGCAGCATACAGCGGCAAAAACCCCGAGAATATGTCGTTAAGCCTCTTCCAGAAATTTGCATTGCCTAACTGGAGCATCAACTTCACAGGTCTCACCAAGATCCCGGCACTGAAAAAGACCTTCAAGAGCATCAACATCACACACACCTACAAGTCGACATTCACCATATCGACCTGGGCCGCCAACGTCAACTACGACGCAAGCAACCAGATGGCCGTCTACTCAGGAACAACCACGAGAATACCCGAATACGACCTCTCACAGGTGATGATGACCGAACAATATGCACCTCTCCTCGGCATCAACATGACACTGCAAAACAGCCTCGCACCTTCCATAGAATACAAAAAGACAAGGACGTTGACACTCGGATTCAGCAACAACCAGATCACCGAAGTCAACGGACGTGAGATAGTGATAGGTCTCGGCTATACCTTCAAAGACCTCGGTTTCAGCATCTCGATGTTCGACGGCGGCAACTCCAGAAAAGTGAGCAACGACCTTAAGATCAAACTCGACATCGGATTCAGAAGAGACATCACCATGTTGCGCAGCATCGACGAAGACAACAGCCAGGTCTCGTCAGGACAGGACAAAATCAACGTGTACCTCACCGGCGACTACAACCTCAGCCAGCGTCTCAGCATGCAGGCATTCTTCAAATACGACATGACAAACCCATTCATCGCCAACGCCTATAAGACCACAAACATCTTCGCGGGCATCACGGCACGCTTCAGTCTGTCGCAATAAAAAAATATTTTTCGAATAATTAATTTTGATGCAATAAAAATTGTATTTTTGCAGTGTAAATTTATTAAGTAAAATTAATCTCAATTAAAAGATATGAATATTCCAACAAACTTAAAGTACACTAAGGATCACGAGTGGATCCGTTTAGAAGGCGACAACGCATACATCGGCATCACCGACTATGCACAACATGAACTTGGCGACATCGTTTTCGTCGACGTCGACACATTGGATGAGACTCTCGAGGCTGAAGAGACTTTCGGCACCATCGAGGCAGTGAAGACATCTTCAGAGATGTTCATGCCAGTGGGCGGCAAAGTCATCGAATTCAACGAGGAACTCGCCGACGCTCCTGAAAAAGTCAACAGCGACCCATACGGCGAAGGCTGGATTATCAAAGTCGAAGTGACCAACGCAGCAGAGATGGACAACCTCCTCGACGCTGAAGGTTACAAAGCCCTCATCGGATAATTGGCACGTCTGACAAGACATATCTACCCCGGCCTGATCTGTGGTATCATCATCATGATACTTTGCGGTCTGCCGGGGTCATATTTTCCCAAAGTGAGAACATTCTGGGAATGGCTCGGACCCGACAAACTGGTGCATTGCCTCATGTTTGCCGTCTTCGCCTTCTCGATAATTTGGGGCTACCGCGACGAATATTGCCAAAACAACAGAACGTATCGCATTAAGCTTCAAGTGATTACTATTCTGGTGTCGGCATCATACGGCGCCCTTACCGAATTGTTCCAATATTACCTCTTTAAAGGAAGATATGGCAGCGTCTACGATTTCATGGCCGACCTAATCGGCTGTGTATTAGGCATTTTTATATTTGTTTTGGCCTACAGAAAAAAAATTGCAAAAAATTCATCGCCAATTCAATAATTTTTGCTAACTTCGCAGCGTTATTTATTTGATTAAAATTTAACAATATGGAAATAAAAAAATCACCAAAAGCGGATCTTAACAGCAAAAAACTGACCTTCACCCTCATCGGTCTGGTGGTATCTTTGTTTATTGTCTGGCGCGTGTTCGAACACAAGAGCTACGACAAACAAACTGTCGACACCTTCGCCCGTCAGGTTGAAGTGATCGAGGAAGAAATGGTTGAAATCACAAAACAAGAGCAGCCAAAACCTCAGGTGCAGACCCCAAAACCACAGGTAACACAAATCCAGGTGGTGGAAGACGACGTTGAAGTGGAAGATATCGATATCAACGCCGAAGTCGACCAGAACGAGATCATCGAGGAATATGTCTACGAAGCTCCTGAAATCGAAGAAGAAGAGATCGTAGAAGAGGAAATCTTCCTCTCAGTGGAAGAGAACCCAGAGTTCCCTGGCGGCCCTGCAAAACTTCTCGAATATGTCCAGAAAAACCTCAAATACCCTATGATGGCACGTGAAAGCGACATCCAAGGTAGAGTGTTCGTGGGATTCGTCGTCGAAAAAGACGGCTCGATCTCCAACGTGAGAGTGCTCCGTGGCATCGGTGGCGGCTGCGATGAGGAAGCTGTGCGCGTCGTCCAGAGCCTGCCTAAATTCAAACCAGGTAAACAACGCGGTAACCCAGTGCGTGTACAGTACACACTGCCTATCGTGTTCAAACTTCAGTAGTGGATACAAGAAAGTATAAACTGAAAATATTCGGAAACAAGGAGTTACCAAGCTACCTCCTTGAAAAAAACAACGTGGTGAGGATGATACTCTTCACCACTGTTTATTCTCTGGTGTTTATCAACATATTCAGGCCTTTCAACTCCGAGACCTGGATCCCCAACAACAACAGCACCAACTACTTCATGTACTCGTCACTCATGGTGCTCGTCGGCATGGTGGTGGTGTCAATAAGCCGCATCATCATGAACTTCGTGGTGAAAAAAGTACAGCTCACCTTCCCCGACTACGTGCTGTGGCTGGTGTCCGACGCCGTCGTGGTATCACTGTTCTACGTGTTCATAGCCTATAAAGTCGGATTCATCGACAATTTCCTGAGCGACCACCCCGAGATGACAACATGGGAGGCGATTTACAACATCTTCTGGAAATCGACCGCCAACACCGTATGGATGCTCCTCATACCATATACCATATCTCTGCTTTTCCTTGATAATCAACATATTAAAAGCAAACTCAAAGAGATGGGCGACAGAGGAGCCGACAACAATATCGTACATCTCAAAGACGAAAAAGGCGAGATACGCCTCTCAATCAACATCGAGAACATACTCTACGCCGAATCAGCCGACAACTACGTGATAGTCAAATACATAAACAACGATAAAATCGTCGACTTCCTGCTTCGCACCAACCTCAAGAAGCTCTCCGACGACCTCCGCGACACCCCGATACAACGGTGCCACCGCTCGTTTATGATCAACCTGCTGCACGTCACGTCACTCAAAAAAGACCAGACCGAGTTCGTAATACAGTTCGACACCACCAGCATCAAGGACATCACCGTGTCGAAGTCGTACCAGGATTCCATCATGGAAGCCTTCACGAAATATCAGAAATAGCAGAATCTACAGGCCGTGAAACGCTTTGCCGTCATATTGTTTTTTATCTTCTTTTCCTTAACGGAAATGTGTGCCCAAATCAACCACAAGCATTATATCCTGATGGGAAAGCTCGACCTCTCGAAGGAGAACTACTCGGAGGCGATTCAGAATTTCAACATTGCGGCACTGGCAAAACCCAACGACTTCGAGGCCTATTTCCTTCGCGGAATAGCGAAATATAGCCTCAACGACTTCACCGGTGCCGTCGACGACTTCAGCCGGACCCTTGAGATTCATCCTCTCTACGTCAGGGCATACCATTATCGTGGCGTCGCCAACGACCGCCTGTCGAACTACGCCGATGCCATGACCGACTTCCGCAAAGCCATCAGCCTCGACCCGTTCAGCGAAGAGCTGCATCTGGCAGCAGGAGCCACACTCATGCACCTCAACGACTACCCTAACGCAGTAGCCGAGTTCGATACCGCTTTGATTATCAATCCCGAAAACGCCAACGCCTACATCTCACGAGGCATCGCAAAACGTTACCTCGAAGACCTCGACGGTGCCCTCTCCGACATGAACAGCGCCGTGTATTACGACTTCTTCAACATCGAAGCAGTGGTGCGCCGCGGCATGATCGAACTCGAACGTGAGGAATACCAGTCAGCCATGGACGACTTCAACGCAGCACTGCGCATGGACGACGACAACCCGCTGATTTACTTCAACCGCGCCCTCGCCTACCTTAACCTCGGCGACACCATAGCGGCACTCAACGACTACGAACGGGTCAACATCATCGACCAACGTAACGCCCTCACCTACTTCAACCGCGCCCTCGTCTACTCGATGCTGAAAGACTACGACGTCGCTCTCGCCCTGTATAACAAGGTAATAGAAATCAACCCCGACAACATCTACGGATATTTCAACCGAGGCATACTCTTCTATCAGATAAAACAGTGGGACAACGCCGAAGACGACTTCACCAAGGTCATCGAGCTCTTCCCCGATTTCATCGATGCCTGGATAAACCGCGCCGTGGTGAAATTCGAGAAAAACGACATAAAAGGCGCCGAACAAGACCAGTGGCACGCCAAACAGATAATGGCATTCGTGAGCGAAGACCAAGCCAACGTCGACTCGCTCTACAACCATTATTCAAAGATGGATTACAACAAAATCATCAGCTTTGAGTCTGACTTCGTCTCAGGCAACCGCCAGAAGACACTGGTACAGTTCTCCGACATCAAAATCCAGCCTAAGGCGAGCTTCATCGTCAACATCACCGACAACAGCCGCTACTACCTCGATGCCACGCTCAGCCAGATATCGCAAAACATGCGCCTCGACGGCAAATTGGCATACGTGGAGAACGACATCCTCGACGAAAACCACAAGTCGTTCATCAACGACCAAGTCATCAACTCTGTCGATAATCTTAACCTTAGCATTTTCCTTAACGGAATTTATAACTTCGAAATCTTCAACTATCAGAAGGGCGAAAATCTGTTTGCCTCGCTCCTCGACGACCCTGTGCTCGGTGTCTATGCGGGCATCAACCTAGCGGCTCTGCAATATGCCAAGGCCGAACTTGTCGTCAACGACCGCAACTACGACAACTCCATCTATATCACTCAGAAACGTGCCTCGGAGATCGTCACCACACAGGAAAAACCCGACTATCAGCAGTCGCTCAACACCATGACCGACGTGCTCACGCGCAACAGCCGCAACCCATACGTGTGGTACAACATGGGCAACATCCACCTGCAGATGCAGGAGTTCAACAAGGCCGTCGACGACTATACCAAGGCGATACAATACGACCACAACCTGGCCGAAGCCTATTACAACAGGGCTCTCACCCTGCTTTATCTCGATAAGAAATCACAGGCTATCAAGGATTTGAGCAAAGCCGGCGAACTCGGCATCCAAGAAGCTTACGTGGTGCTCAAACGTTTTACTGAATAAGCTGCAGCTCCTCCACTTTCGTGAATTTGTGCCCGACACCGTACTCGTCGCTATATTCCATCACATCGAGTTCCAGCTGCTTCATCGTGTACACTTTAGGCACTATGCCGCCTATCTCCATCTTATATAAATGTGTGAAGATATTGTCTTCAAGAGTCCAGTCGAGCTCCGTGCCCTCGTCTTCCATCACGTCGTCGGCAAGATCCCATGTGACAGCGGTGCCGTCGTCGTTGTAGCGGTAATACACCTCACCCTCCTTCCAAAGACCTATCAAAAGATCCTCGTCGAAGTCGTTAAACACCTCAGGCTCAAGCACTTCGGGCTCAACCCATTCCTTATGAAACCAGATGTAATAAACAGCAGTGGCCGCACCGCCGAGTGCCAAAATGATTATGATTATAATCCAAAATTTCTTTTTCATAAATAATTATTTTTATTGTCTATACAATCAGATGCGTCATTTCGAGCTTGTCGAGACCTGAGCCTGCGAAAGCATTCACCTCAGGTGAATAAATCACCGCCATACAATTGTTTCTGATCATTCCAATATCGGTGATTTCTCCATTCCGCTTCGCTCCAGTCGAAATGACGGATGGGAACATTATTATTTTCTAAGTTTAATGATCTTCGGTGTCTTTCCCTTAAACTGCGGCATCGTCATTCCGATACTCGCGTTGATGTAAGTCGGGTCACACACATAATATTTCTTTCCACCGTACATGAAGCCGTCGCCTTTCACGTTGGCGTCGTCGCCAAACCACACCGCAGTAGCCACATGTCCTTCGTATTGCAGTCCGATGACCTTGGCGTTGGTGTATTTCTGCACAAGCCAGGCAAACATCGCCGAGCGGTCTTCGCAGTCGCAGTAAGGATAGCCGATAACCTCTTCCGGATAGAAATACTTCTCGTATCCGAACTGGTCGTCGTCGGTCTTGTATTCGAAGCCTGTCTGCACGAAATGCAGCAGCATCTGGATAAACTGCGTCGGGGTGTACTGCTCGCGCATCTCGTTGAAGTTATCCTGCAGCACCTGCTGGGCCTCGATAGCGATCGGATTGACGAAATAAATCGGGAACACCGTCATCGGCACGTCGTTCAGATAAGCCATGTGCGCCTTGTTGTATGGCAGCGTCACACTGCGTTTTTTTGTCAGCTGCACCGTGCGTGTCACGTCGCAGGCTCCCATGTTCAGATTCTTGGTGAAGTCGAGCTTCATCTCACGTTTGTCGGCGTCTTGTTTGCAGAAATCGTACGAATATACGGCCTCGTTGGCCTTGCCGCCACCGTATACAGTGTAATACTTCACTTTTTTGGTGCCGCTTTCATCGTCTTTAAACTGGAAAAACGTGTACGAATACACCTCTTTGCTGTTGTCCAAAGCGATGAGCAACGTCAATTTGTCAGAGTTTTTGCCTCGAGCCACACGTGTCTTGAAGTTGCCCTCATTACGCAACATGTAGAAGCAGAAAAGCACACGGTCGTCGATGTTGGTAAACATCTTCTCCGAGAGGTTGCGCAACAGGCAGAAATAGCCCCATTCGTTCAAGCCGAACTCATCGACCACGCCCGTAAGCTCGTCCCACAAAGCCTTCGTCTCCTCACGGTTTTTCGCTATGTTTGTGAAGTAATTTGCCACACTTTTCTCATCAATGCCATTACTTTTAGCCTTCAGTTTCTGACTCACATGCAGTGGCACCTGACGTCCGTAGAAATTCAGTTTTATCTCAGTGCCGTAAGCTATTGGCGCCGGTTTCTCCTCCACATATTCCTTCACCGGCAGGTCGACGGCGCCGTTTTTGTCAAGACGTGTCTTCAGCTCGTAGTTGTCGTTGTCTTTCTTCTCATACGCCACGCTCACCGCCTCAGTCACCGCAGGCAGCTTCGTCTCCACAACGTATTCTATCTCTTTCGATTCCTCGGTCACCACATCTTTCTCCTCAACAGTATTCACTGCCACTGGCGCCGCGTCGATCTTAGGTTGCGAATAGGCCAGCTGCTGTTTCTTGAACTCATCGAAGAGCTCCCATTGCTTTGCCACGAAATCGGCAAACTCGGCATTCATACGGTCGACGTAGTCCTGGTATTCCTGGCTCATATCCGACATCTTCTGCTTGTTGGCATCCGACTTCTCCTGCATCTGTTTTTTACGCTTTTCCAAAAACTTCTGATATTCATCATCTTGCGAAAATGCCGCTATCGAAGCAAAAATAAGAACCGCTGCGAACAATAATTTCTTCATTTTTTTATTTATATTTTTTGCAAAAATAATAAAATTTCCATAAAAATATGTATCTTTGCAAAAAAATTAAGCGATGTCGTTTAAAGAGGTTTTTCAAGTATTGTCGAAAAGAAAATATATCATCGTGACTCTGCTTTTTGCAGCTGTCATTGTGTTTTTCGACCAATACAACATCTTCGAGCAAGGTCGTTCGTTTCGCAAATGCCGCAAGGTGGACCGCGAAATCGAGGAGGTCAACGCCACCATCAAAGAGCAGAAGCAGACCCTCAACGCCCTGCGCAACGACTCCGCCTATCTCGAAAAAGTCGCCCGCGAACAGCATTTCATGAAACGCGACGACGAAGTGATTTACTATCTCGACATCAAAGAATAATTTAAATTATAATTTCAAAAAAATGAAAAAATACTTATTATCACTCGGTCTCGTGGCATTTTTGATGACATCATGCTGCGACAAACAGGAAGAAAAAGCAACTTGCGAACACAATTGCAAAGACAAGAAAGAACAGTGCGACAAGCATCATCATGAGTGCGACCACCACGGCGAGATGCCAGGTATGTGCCCTAAGATGATGGCAGCTACCGATATGGTCATCGAGTCAGTAGCCAACTGGGAAAACCTCGACGAGGCTCAGAAAGCTGACGTTATCGCCACAGCTAAGGCTCTCAGCGAGCACAAGGCAGCAATGAAAGCCGAAATGGAGAAATGCGATCATCACAAGGGTGAATGCAAAGAACATAAAGGCGAATGCAAACATCATGAGGGTGGCTGCAAACACGAAGAAGGCAACCAATGCGAAGGTCAGCACGAAGGTTGCCAGCACCAGCACGAAGGATGCAATCATGGTGAATAATAATTGAAAATCAATTTTTAACTAATATAGAAATATGGCAGAAAAAAAGTTTATGACATGTGACGGTAACCAGGCTGCGGCCCATGTTGCCTACATGTTCAGTGAAGTCGCTGCTATCTACCCTATCACCCCGTCATCACCGATGGCAGAGTATATCGACGAATGGGCAGCAAAAGGTCAGAAAAACATCTTCGGCGACACAGTGAAAGTCGTTGAAATGCAGTCAGAAGCTGGTGCCGCCGGCGCAGTCCACGGCTCATTACAGGCTGGTGCTTTGACCACCACTTACACAGCATCACAGGGATTGCTCCTTATGATCCCTAACATGTATAAAATCGCCGGTGAGTTGCTCCCAGGCGTGTTCCACGTCTCAGCCCGCGCCCTCGCAGCACAGGCTCTTTCAATCTTCGGTGACCACGCCGACGTGATGAGCGCACGCCAGACAGGCTTCGCAATGCTCGCCACAAGCTCAGTGCAGGAAATCATGGACCTCGCTCCAGTGGCACACCTCGCAGCTATCGAAGGCCGCGTGCCGTTCGTCCACTTCTTCGACGGATTCCGCACATCACACGAGATTCAGAAAGTTGAGGCAGCCGACATGGAGAAACTCCGTAAGCTCGTCAATTACAAGGCTTTGAAAGAATATCGCGACAGAGCTCTCAACCCAGAGCATCCTGTGACACGCGGTACAGCTCAGAACCCTGACATCTACTTCCAGACTCGTGAGTTACAGAATAAATACTACGACGCTCTTCCTGACATCGTAGCAAAATATATGAAGAAGCTCAGCCAGATCACTGGTCGTGAATATGCTCCATTCGTATACTACGGCGCAAAAGACGCTACCGACATCATCATCGCCATGGGTTCAGTCAACGACGTCATCAAGACCGTCATCGACAAAGAGAACAAGGCTGGCAAGAAGCTCGGTCTCATCACCGTCCACCTCTATCGTCCATTCAGCGTGAAACACCTCATGGCAGTCATGCCAAAGAGCGTGAAACGCATCTGCGTGCTTGACCGCACCAAGGAACCTGGCGCAAACGGCGATCCTCTGTATCTCGACGTTGTCGAAGCATTCAAAGACAGCAGCAAGAAAGTCACCATCATCGGCGGCCGCTACGGATTGTCATCAAAAGACACCACACCGGCTCAGATCGTAGCAGTTTATAAGAACCTCGCTGCCGACAAACCGATGAACCAGTTCACCGTCGGTATCAAAGACGACGTGACACACCGTTCACTCAAGGTCGGTAAAGAGATCTCAATCCTTCCAAAGGGCACATTCGAAGCCAAGTTCTACGGCCTCGGCGCTGACGGCACAGTGGGTGCTAACAAGAACTCCATCAAGATCATCGGCGACAACACCAACAAGTACAGCCAGGCTTACTTCGACTACGACTCAAAGAAATCAGGCGGCTACACCTGCTCACACCTCCGCTTCGGCGACCAGCCAATCTTGGCTCCTTACCTCGTCGGAACACCAGACTTCGTGGCAGTGCACGTCCCGTCATATCTTAAGAAATACGACTGCCTCCGTGGCTTGAAGAAGAACGGAACATTCCTCTACAACTCACCATGGAGCGTTGCTGAGACAAAGAAACATCTTCCGGATTTCGTGAAGAAATATCTCGCTCTCAACAATATTAATATGTACATCATCGACGCTACTAAGATTGCAGCTGAGATCGGCCTTGGCAACCGTACCAACACCATCCTCCAGAGCGCATTCTTCAAGATTTCAGGCGTTATCCCTTACGACCTCGCTGTCCAGCAGATGAAGAAATTCATCGTGAAGAGCTACGGTAAGAAGGGCGAAGACATCGTCAACATGAACTACGCAGCTGTCGACCGCGGCGGTGAGATCACAAAGGTTGATGTCCCGGCCGAATGGGCAAAACTCGACTGCACAACCGACTTCGTGTTCGAGCACAACGCTGACGATCCTGAGTTCATCAACAAGGTGATGCGTCCGATGGTGGCACAGTGCGGCAACGACCTTCCTGTGAGCGCATTCAAAGACATCGTCGACGGCACATTCCCGGCAGGTACAACAGCCTACGAGAAACGTGGCGTGGCAACAGTCGTCCCAGAGTGGAACCCAGCCAACTGTATCCAGTGCAACCAGTGCTCATTGGTCTGCCCTCACGCAGCTATCCGTCCAGTCGTCATGACCGACGCCGAGATGAAGAAGGCTCCAAAGGGTATGGCAGCTATCGACATGAAGATGCCAAAGGAGATGGCTGGCATGCACTTCAGAATGCAGGTTTCAGTCATGGACTGCACAGGCTGCGGCAACTGCGCCGACGTCTGCCCTGCTAAGGAGAAAGCATTGGTGATGAAACCGTTGGAGAGCCAGCTCGACGAAGCCAAGAACTGGGAATACGGTCAGAAGAAAGTCACTTACAAAGACAACCTCATCGACAAATACGCCAACACCAAGAACAGCCAGTTCGCTCAGCCATTGTTCGAGTTCTCGGGCGCCTGCGCAGGCTGCGGTGAGACACCTTATATCAAGACCATCACACAGCTCTTCGGTGAGAGAATGCTCGTCGCCAACGCAACAGGCTGCTCGTCAATCTACGGCGGCTCAGCACCTGCGACACCTTACTGCAAGAACTACCGTTCAGGCAAGGGCGTGGCATGGGCCAACTCATTGTTCGAAGACAACGCAGAGTTCGGTCTCGGTATGGCAACAGCCACACGTAAGCTCCGCGACCGCATCGAGCTCATCATGAAAGACGCTATCGCCAACTGCAAGTGCTGCAGCGACGACCTCAAGAAGCTCTTCCAGGCTTGGATCGACAACCGCGAAGACGGCATCAAGACAGCTGAACTCGCCGACAAGATCATCGCTGGCTGCGAGAAATGCGGCTGCGACAAGTGCATGCAGATCCTCGACCTCAAAGATCACCTCGTGAAGAAGTCACAGTGGATCTTCGGTGGTGACGGTTGGGCATACGATATCG
>Ga0265298_10000697_pt1 | contig 49041 bp, 67 predicted proteins | sample AusTroGonzalo_MG_3_FD_193486 | JGI IMG/M metagenome (GOLD analysis project Ga0265298, IMG submission 193486) | Bovine rumen microbial communities from tropical cattle in Woodstock, Queensland, Australia - Gonzalo_01 | ecosystem: Host-associated > Mammals > Digestive system > Stomach > Rumen ...
AGCACAGGTAATTATACACGAACTGGAAAAAATAATTAATATAATTGTTATTCAAGATAACGAAGAAATAGAAAAATATAACAAGGAACAGGAGGAGAAGAAAAATGCTAAAGATTAAAACAGATGGGACAATACATTGTTCTAGAGGAGATGCTGGAAACATCTCATTAAAAATTCCATATATGGACAAAAACGGTTATTATCGTTACAAAGATAGTGACACACCAGTAAATTATTATTGGTACGATAAAGTTAATAATGTATTGTATGATGATACATATACAGTATCTCAAACATCATTAGCAACTTTAACTCAAGATATGTATCAATTTCAAGTTGGTGATACAATTGATTTTGTTATATATGAAAAAAATGGTTATGATAGAACACCTATGTCACACAAACACATAGAAGTTGAAAGTACATCAGATAGTGTTACAATAGAATTAACTGGTGAAGATACTACATTCGGTGAAATACCTAATAAACCTACAACATATTGGTACGATATAACATTAAATGATACAAATACTATCGTATGTTATAATGAAGATGGTGCTAGAGAATTTATCATCTACCCAGCAATAGGAGAGGAGAATTAATATGAACGATATTCTTATTGGTGAAATAACTATTGATGGTGATGTAACTAGTACTGATATAAGTACACAAGGTATTATTGCTGGTGTTACTTTTGCTGAAAAAGGTGATAAAGGAGATAAGGGAGATAAAGGTGATAAAGGAGATAAGGGGGATAAGGGGGATAAAGGAGATAAAGGAGACACTGGTGCACAAGGACCTCAAGGTATACAAGGTGAACAAGGTATACAAGGTGAACAAGGTATACAAGGTGAACAAGGTATACAAGGTGAACAAGGTCCAAAAGGTGATACAGGTAATACTGGTGCAACAGGTGCTACTGGTAATGGTATTGTTAGTATAATAAGAACAAGTGGTACTGGTGCTGCTGGTACAACCGATACATACACAATAACATATACTAATGGTGATACTGATACTCTAACGGTATATAATGGTGCTGATGGTACTGGTGCAGGAGATATGTTAAAATCAGTTTATGATACTGATAATGATGGTATAGTTGATAACGCTGAAAAAGTTAATAATCATACAGTTGATAAAGATGTTCCATCCAATGCAGTATTTACTGATACAACATATACTGCTGGTACAAATATTAGTATTGATGCAAATAATCAAATTAGTGCAACTGATACAACATATACTGCTGGTACAGGTATTGAATTTAGTGGTACTACTATAAAAGCAAAATTAAAAGATAATTTAACTAGTACTTCTAGTTCATATGCATTAACTGCAAAACAAGGTAACGTGTTGAAAGAAATGATAGATGGCAAACAAGATACTCTTGTTGGTAGTGGAACTGGACAAAATATTAAGACAGTAAATGGTAATTCTTTAGTCGGTAGTGGTGATATCAGTATTAGTGCAGGTGTATGGGGAAATATTACTGGTGATATTGAAGACCAAGACGATTTAATGAACGAATTCACTTATAAACAAGATACTCTAGTTAGTGGTACTAATATTAAAACTATAAATGGTACTAGTGTTCTTGGTGGTGGAAATATTCAAACTACACCTGCTGGTGTTGTAAGTATATTTGCAGGTGGAACAGCACCAGAAGGTTGGCTAATGTGTCAAGGTCAAGAAATTTCAAGAACTACTTATTCTAACTTATTTTCAGTAATAGGTACAACATATGGTACAGGAGATGGTAGTACAACATTTAATCTACCAAATATGGCAGGTAATGTTCCAGTTGGTTTAAATGTTGGCGATACTGATTTTGGTACTTTAGGTGGTACAGGTGGAGAGAAAAAGCATCAATTGACAGTAGATGAGTTAGCAAAACACTCTCATAGAGCCCTTGCTAAAATGCAAAGTACAAGTGGTGGTAATACATCTGTGGCAGGTTCAGGCAACAGTGCTGACTGGGCTATTTCAGGTGCAATTGGTGAAACAGGTGGAGACCAAGCACACAACAACTTGCAACCATTTATTGTACTTAACTATATAATCAAATATTAGGTGAGATTATGAAAAATGAAGAAATGATTATAAAAACACTTGACAGACACGAAAAAGATATAAGTGATTTAAAAGAGAAAACTCACCAATTAGACACTAACATAATAAAGAATAAAGATGAACTTGAAAAACTTATATACAATGCAATAAGTGAAGCAAATAAACCTCTATATACTTTACTTGAAGGTTATAATAAGAGAATAACTGAATTAGAAAATAAAGAGGCTCAATTAGCATTAAAAGAGAAAAAAGCAACAAGAAAATTTATATGGGCTATCTTACTATATTCAACTGTAGCAAATCTTCCATATATTGTTGGTTGGTTGGCTGATTTATTATCAAAAGGTTTTAAGGTGGTGATTAAGTAATGGGAAATATTTTATGTGCATTAGGAATACATCTTTGGGAGTACATTGAAGGTGGAAGAAAATGCAAAAGATGTGGAAAAGTTCAAAAGTACTAGGAGGTTGTAAACTATGGGAATAATGACAAATAAAGATTTAGTTGATAGAATGTATGAACTATATAATCAACCAAATAGATATGGTTCAGGGGGAAATAATTGGTCAACTTGGTTAGGTAGTTATTGGTATGTTGACTGCAATTGTTCTATAAAAGCAATACTATGGGGTGGAAGATTTACAGATGATAGAAGAAATCGTTCACATGCAGGATGTAATTATGGAAGCAATGGAATACCTGATACTACACCAGATGGTTTCCTAGATTTAGGAAAAGTATCAACTGACTTTAAAAATATTAAAGCAGGAGAAGTTGTTATTATGAAAGGTCGCTCTCACATGGGTTTATATGTAGGGAATGGGAAAGTATTAGAAGTCACACCTGCATGGACAGGTGGAAATCCAGGATGTCAACTATCAAATTGTGGAGAGAATGGAGAAAGAAGAAAAAATGGAGTTCAAATATATAATTGGACACACCATGTTAAACTAAACTGTATTGATTATAGAGTACCAATTGGAGAGTTTAAAATTGAAGAAATTGGAAAAGATTATGTAAAAACATCATTTAAAGCCAGTGATAATTCAAATGATGCTTATGATTGGTGTAGTTATAAAATAAATGACGATGACTGGAAAAATATGCCACTAGATAATACAGTAAAAAATCTAACACCAAATACTTCATATAAAATAACAATAAAATTAAGAAATAGTGGAAGTGATACTTGGGAAATAAGTCAAACACTAGAATTTACAACCAAAGAAGAACCTAAACCAATTGAAGAACCAAAAAAAGAAGAAATTATAATACCTAAAGAAGAACCAAAACAAGAAGAACCTAAACCAATTGAAGAACCAAAACAAGAAGAAATTAAAGAAGAAAAATTAGATATATTAACTTTAATAAGAAAAATATTAGAGTTACTTAAAAAATTATTAAAAATAAAATAGTAGAGGAGATGTAACATTGACAAAACAAGTAGTATGGACACGCTATTTACTTGAAACATTTTTAGAAGAGAGTGGAATAAATGACCGTATACAGTTAGGTGATGAGAAAGCATCTATCCTTGAAAAGATTATGCGAACTAGATTTGCTGGTTGGTCAATTGTAAAACAAGCAAATGAATTTCACATAGCAAAAGATACAGTTAATAAATATATAAGAGAGTTAAGAGAATTATATGACGAAACACAAAAACATAGTTCTATCTTACCTCCAAGAAATATAAAACATAAAAAGTAGACATTTAGTCTACTTTTTTTATGCTTAATTATCAGGTTATTCCTACACTCCAAAAATATGATTTAATGATATAATATAATCAGAAAGGAGAAAAGAATATGTATAATCAATATAGCATTGAGAGAATAGATAATCAAATAAAGGAACTCGAAAACATAAAGAAAACATATCAGGCAATGCCTCAACCAAACCCAATCACCAATTTTATAAATACAAATCAACCACAAAATACTATTATGTTTGAATGGCGTATATTAAATGATAATGAAGAAGTTGATAATTTATATGTTAAAAATAAAACATTATTTGTTGGTGATGATATTATGATATTAAAGGATGTTGACGGAAAATTGGAAAAATGGAATATTAAAAAGACGTATCCTGTGGATAAAAAGGATATAAAAATAAATGAACTAGAAGAAGAAATAAGTAAGTTAAAGGAGATATTAAATAATGGACATAAGAAATCTAATGCTTCAACTAAAGCAAGCAACAAACAAACCACAGATGCTACTATCACTGATGTCGAACAATCAGAAGAATGAAGTATCTAATTTTAAAAATAAAACTAAAAGTGAACAACTTGAGATGATAGCAAATAAATGTAATGAATTAGGTATATCTAAATCTCAATTAGCAGAGATTATATCATATTTTAAATAACAAACTCTGTTAGGGGGTTTGTTGAAGTCTATGTGCTAGGTATGTAGGCTTCGACAAGTCACCTAGCGATTTGTAGAAAGGAATGATTATATGAACAGTACTGGTCTTAGTGCATCAGATGTATTATCTTTAACAAAAGATAATGACGGTTTTGGTGGAGTTGGTCTAATAATTCTATTGTTTATATTCTTAATGGCTATTAGTGGTAATGGTTGGGGCTTTGGTAATAATACCACTGCTACATTAGGTCTTGCTGATTTACAAGCATCACTTTATAATCAAACACAGGATAGTAATGCAAGAGCAATTAGTGGTCAAATTGCTACATTAAACGATAGTGTTCTAAACAATAAATATGATAATGCAGTTCTAATCAAGGACTTATCTAACCAAATGTCTAATAGTGTCGCTGCAATAGGAAATCAAATTGCTAACCAAACAGCAACTATTGCAAACTTATTTAATCAACAAACTATTGATAACTTAAGAGATAAACTTGCTGTAACAAGGGACGAGTTATCTAATACAAGACAAACTGCTCAAATTACTGAAAATATTTTAGGTAATTTAGCAACAACAGCACCAAAGCCTCCTTGCTATTACGGTTGTGGATGTTCAAATTCCCTATATTAATAGGTTGACATAAAGGTAGTGATTTTATGTCACTACCTTTTAAAGTGCAAAAATTGCACTTAGAAAGGAGAAATCATATGAATTGTAACACAATATATTGCAGTGAGTGTACTATAAGTGATAATATGGTTGTTTTAATTCCAAATAGAGATATCAGAAACTTAGAAAATACTGGTGATTATAGATTGATTATATGTTGCAATATAAATACACCAGCAAGTAATTATCCACTAGCAATACAAGTTGGTATCAATAATATACCCGTATTATGCAAGTACGGTAACGAGGTATTAAGTAATCAGGTTAACAAACGAACTCCATATTGTATAGGTTATGGTAATAACAACACAAACTATGTGAATGGGCAATTTGTTATTATGAATACCAAATGTTTAAATGCTCGTGGTACTGAGAGTGCACCTACTGGAGAAACAACTGACGGAGATTAGAAAGGAGATATATTATGAACGAAATTATGGATATACTAATAAATCATCTAGTATCTGAAAAAGAAGATTGTAAGGAATACAGAGAATTAGCAGAAAAGGTACAAGATGAAGGTCTAAGAAATATGTTAATGGTTATGGCAAATCAAGAACACGACCATTATGAAATGGTTAAACAATACATTATGAATAAAGTACAATAAGAGGTTAAAAAACCTCTTTTTTTACTTGACTTTTTTGAGAAAATGTGGTATAATATATTAAGAAAATAATTAAGAAGATTATTTTTACGAAAGGAGTGAATTTGATGAAAAACTTTATTAAAAAGATTACATCAAGAAAGTTTTTACTAGCATTACTTACTGAAATCACTGCTATCGCTCAATTATTGAGTGCATCAGAAAATGAAAAGTTAAAATTAATTGCTATGTTAACTATTCCAGTAGTTACAATTATATATGCTACTATTGAAGGACATATTGATGCAAAAGCAGTTATTCATAATGCTGAAAAAATCGTAGATATTTTAGAAAAAAACAAGGAGGAATAATAAATGAGAAATATTAAAGGCAACACGATAGTTGACACAGATGAGCAAGGTAATGTTACTATAACTAAAGCACCTAAAACAACAAGTGCCACACCAACCTTATCAACTCCATTATCCCAACAAGATTATAATACTCTAGCAAGAGACTATGCCAATAATGCAAAAAGAGAATACGAAAATAGTTTATCTTATTTATTAGGAAATGTTACTAGTAGTTATAATGCAAATAAAGATGCACTAACAAATGAATATAATAACCTAGTTGACACATTAAATAATAATTATCAAGGAAACGCTAGACAAGCGTATGTCAACAAGATGTTATCTGGTGAAGCACTTAATGAACATTTAGCAAACCTAGGAATTAGCACGCAAGGTTTTGGTGTTGGTCAAAGATTAAATGTTGAAAATACATATGCTACAAATCTTGCTAATTTACAAAATGAATTACAAGGTGATTTAACAGATGCTGGTACTAATTATCAAAAAAATCTAGCATCATTATATACTAATTATCAAAATAATTTGTCATCTGTAAGGTCACAAATTGCAAGTGGTGCAGAACAAGCATATAATAATGCATTGGCTGGATATGCTGATATTTATAATACACAACTTGCTAAAGAACAACAAACAAATACTAATAAACTATATAGTATGATTATTCAACAAAAGGCTGAAGATGAAGCAAGAATTCAAAAATTTAATGACAACAGAAGTATTCTTGGTAGTATTTGGAATACTATCACTGGTAATGGTGATAAAAATAATACTTGGTCTGATAAAGTTGTTATTAATAATTTAAAGAAGTCACAACAAGAATATCCAGAGCAAATGGCAAATACAATAGCACAATTATATGCAAATGGATTAATAAACGAAGGAAATGTAGAAACATTATTAAAGGCTGCTGGGTATACTGAGAATACCACAGGAAAGAGCACAAAAAAGAAAAAATAAAGGAGATGATGTTTTATGGGTAAATCCCTAAATAAACAATCGTTATCTCAGGTTAAAGAAAGTATAATTAACAGAACATTTGTTCCATCAAATCAAAAACAAAACACAAATTTACCATCACTAAGTTCTATAAAAGAAAAGGTAATCAGTGGTGATTTACTTAGAGAAAATTATGCTAAACAAGTACAAGATACTGAATATGCTAAAAAAGGATTATATCAATATACACAAGATTATCAAAAAGAGTATAATAAAATACCAACTATTGCTAGAACAGCATCAGATGTTGCATCTGTTGGTGCTAGTTTCTCTAAAGGACTTACTTCACCAATATCTAGTGCAGTTAAATTAGCAACTGGTGGAAAAGTAGACTTAAACAAAAAATTATTTGATACATCTTTAATTGATGAAACAAAACATAATACATTTGCTATGAAAATGGCAGATACAATTGCTGGTGGCGTTGGTGGTACATTAGCACTTGCTGCTGGAGGTCAAGCATTAGGTGGCTTAGGAAAAGCACTTGGTGCTAGTGAGGCAGTAAGTTCATTTGCTGGTAACGCTGGTTTAGCATTAACAATGTATCCTACTGCATTAGACGAAAAATTACAACAAGGATATAGTACGCCAAAAGCAGTATTATTAGCAACTTTAGAAAGTGCAGCAGGTGCTGCAATCGAAAATGTTGGTGGTTTTAAATTAGCAGAAGGAGATATTACATTAAAAGGTTTAAATACAATAATTGAAGAAGCAAGTGAAGAATTTATTGAAGCAATTGCTGATGAGGTTATTAACCGTACAGTTAATTTAGATGCACCAACAGGTGAAGATATTATAAATACTATAGTTGAAGCACTACAAAATGGAATAATGTCAATACCAACAACATTAATACTTGGTGGTGGAAACGCCATTCTATCAGATGCTCAAATGACTGGTTTAATTAATGACGTAGCAAAACAAACTGGTATGAGTAAAGAGAGTGCTAAACAATTAGTAACTGATGTTTATAATCGTAATCAAGTAGAAAGTACAGAAGCACAAACAAAAGCACAAGAACAAGCAAAAGAGATTGATAAAAAATATGGTGAAATTAATAGTGATAAAGAAGAAAAAATTGCTAAGAAAATCACTGATGAACAATCTAAAAAGGATGAAAAAGCAAAAAGAGCACGTGAAGGTAAAGAGGTAAAACGTGAACAAAGACAACTAGAACAAGCAAAAGAAGAAGAATTAGATAGAACAGTTGAAGTAAATGAAACTGATACTGATGAAATAAAAGCAGTTAAAGAAGAAATAAGTAGATATAGAACTAAACTAGAACAGACAACTGATGAAGATATTAAACAACTTCTTCAAGAAAAAATAGACACTAAATTAACTGAACTTGCCGATGAGATAGAACTTCAAGACGATAAAAATGCTGCTATAAAACAATTAATGAAATTAGGTTTCACGAGAACTGAAGCAGTTAAAGTTGTTAATAAAGAGCAAGAAGTTAAAGAAGAACCTATGATTGAAAAGGTCAAAGAACCAACCGAGAAGGTTGAAAAACCTAAAAAGATTAAAGAAGAAAAAACTAAAGTTGAAAAGACTAAAGAAGAAAAGTCTACTAAATTTAGTGATAATATTGGCACTATAAAAAATAAAAAAGGAAAAGATAAAAATGTAATAAAAAATTCAGTTACAACATATCATCAAACACCTATTGAAAATGATATTACATCTGACAATCTTAATTGGGATGATTTAGATTTAGGTTTACACGTTGCAGAAAATGACGAATTCATCGAAAATCTAAATGGTAAAAAGACAGCAAATGAGGTAAAAAGATTAAAGATTGAATTAAAAAAAGGTACTAGATATGAAACTATCAAATTAACTGATAAAGATGATTATAAAAATACTGGATATAGATATCAATATGAAGATAGTAGAAGTCTAGTAGATACTTTAGTTGATAATGGTATAATACCTAAATATGTAAGAGACCAAATATATGAAGTTGCTGAAGGAAAAGATGAACAAGAAGAAGCAGAAGATGCTGGTAGATTATTAAAGGCATTCTTAGTAAACGATTATCATATTCAAGTCTTAGAATATTTGAATGATGTAGAAACACAAAATGGGCAACCATTTACTTCACTATTAATATTAGACCCAAATGCGATTAACAGCATTGATGGTAAAGAATTCACACAAAACAATAATGAAGATTATGATAGACCATTTAGTGAAATATATAAAGAACGTAGTGAAGAATTACGAGCAGAGTTAAAAGCAGAAGAAGATGCTAAAAAAGAGCAACTAAGATTAGAAAAAGAAAAACAAAAAGAACAATTAAAATTAGAAAGAGAAAAGGTAAAAAAACAAAAGGAACTAGAAAAAGAATTAAAAAAAGTTCCATTAAACAAACAACCAGAAGTTACAACTAAAACTATGTCTTTGGAAGATAGAGTTACTAATTTTGAAAGGTTAGTCAATAATGCTGAAAAGACTATAGAAAATTCCAAAGGTTCAAAAGGTTTTGATAAGAGAAAGTATATTGATAATTTATCAAATATGTATGATAAATTGATAGCAGATGGTGCTAAATTAAACACTAGTATAAAGGATACATTGGATAAGTTTATAACTAAATTTAATAATGAAGATTTAGACGCTGCTAAAAGAAAAGAAGAACGAACTAGAATGGCACAACAAGAACAAAATGAAGCAAAAGTCAAAGTAGAAATGAAGGCTAATAATTATAAAAAGAATGACCTCTATACGTTTGCTAAACAAGAAGTCGAAAACTGGATACAAAGTGATAATCAAACTAGTAAAGCAAAAGCACTTGGATGGTATTCACAATATAAAGATGCTGGTGGCACAAAGAGTATACCTGCATTAGACAATATAATACAATCACTTGGGGATACACAGCAAGAAGCAACAGAACAAGCAACTAAAAATGTTACTAAACAAACTGAAAGTAAAGAAGACTTTAAAAATAAATTAGGTTTCTTACTTGATAATAAACTTGATGCCGATTTATTTCAAGGTGACTTATTCAACATATCAAATAACACATTCTATGTTCCTGTTGAAACTATGACCACAAAAGAAAAGAACGCATTAAACCGATTAAGTGAAAAACAAAAAGGTAATATCAAACGTTCTATAACAACTGAAATAAGTGACCCACAATTACTTGGTAATAAAGGATTTCAAAGAAGTGGTGAAGGTAGAAATACTGCAACAACATTTAGTAAATTAACTTATGATGAACAAGCAACATCAGATACAGTATTTGCAAGAACTAATAATGAAATCAAAAAATATGAAGGTAAACCATACGCTAAAGGTGTATTCAAATCTGCTATTGAAGCAGGTATGACAAATACAGAAGCAAATCACGAATTATTAAATGTAGTGGCAGAAGTTGCTGAAAGGTTACATAGACCTATATACTTTAAGAATGCCAAAGATATAATAAATGATTATAATATTACTGGTGGAAAAAGAACAGATAAATTAACAAACTACATCCTTGGTGGTGTAACTAAAATTGATGACTATGGTCCATTTGCAAATCAAGCAACAGCCATCGTTATCAACACAACTGATAACCCTGTTGAAATGCGTAATCAAACATTAGCACACGAAATATTCCACTTTCTTAAAGCACAAATTCAAACATTAGGTAGTACTAAAGATAAACAAATATTTAAATCTTTAGAAAATATAATGTCACAATGGGAACAAGAAACTTGGGATGTTGAAGAAAATAAGAAAAATATTGCACGTAGATATGCCGATGAGAATATCAGAGAAGAAGAAAGATTTGCTGAACTATTCGGTTATGCTATAAATAAAGATGGCATGTTTAATAAATTATTTGAAGAAAAAACTCTTGGACGACAAATAATGAATTTCTTAAAAAGAGCATATTATAGAGCAACTGGTCAAAGAGAAAAATATTATCTAGAAAGCATAATAAATAGAGCAAATAAGGTATTTAATAAAGCATCTACTTTAACAGCAGAAGCAAACAAAACATATGCTGGTTTTGAAAATAAGGTATCACAATATGCAAATTATATGTTTGATACTAGTGGTATAATAGATAATGAAGCATTTGATGATGTTGTTGAAGAAGAAAATCAAAATGCTAAAGAAGAGATTAAAGAAAAACAACCAGCATTGATAAAACAATTCAAAAACAATAAACTTGAGAATATCGCTGTAGATTGGTGGAATAAATTAAGACCACTAGAGAAATTAGATAAGATTAAATCTATGAATACTGGTGTTGAAACTCACGAAGTTATGCAAGCAGAAACAATGCTAGAGACAGCATATTATCAAGCACAATCTAATATAGCAAATTATCAAAGTGATTTAAATGGTAAATATATTGGCAAAAGTTTAAATACTATAATGGCTAATATGGAAGCACTAAGTCCAGATAAATATGCTATTGCTGATAGATTATGGAAACTTAAATGTGAATTGTCAAGAAGAACAATAACTAATAAAATATCAATGTTTAATGAATATAGTACAACTCAAATAAAAGCATTAATTAAAGATTTAGAAACTAGATACTCTGATATTGCTAATATAGTTGAAGAAACTAATAAAGAATATCAAGTATATAAGAGAAATCAAAATCAGATGAATGTTGATGCTGGTCTTATATCTAAAACAAAAACAGTATCACAAGAGTTTGCTAAAAAACATATGAAATTATCAAAAAAATATATATCAAAAAATACCACACCTGAAGGTGATGTAATTGTATCTAATGTTGATTTCCTAGACGCAGAAAACCCTTACTATATACCATTAGAAAAATACGGTTGGGATAACAAGATAGATGACTTTAAAAACACTCCTAAAGGTTCTGGATTAGCAACCAAAGCAATAAAAGGATTAAAAGAAGAGGCTGCTAAATGGGAGACATATGACACAAGAGTTGCCGTTCGTCAAGATGCTATGGTATCTATGAGAAGATTAAGACAACAACAATTATATTCACTAATTGGCGAATATTGTGAAAATTACATAAATAAGACAGGTATTTCTAATGATGACTTAACAAAACAATTAAAAGCAAATAATGATATATTAGAAATACAACAAACTCACGACACAATAATGAGATATTACAAAGATGGTAAATGGGTTATTAAAAAAATACCAAGTTCCATTTATAACGCATTAACACCTTATACAAATGCTGCAGTTGAATTACTAAATACAACTGAAACAGGACAAAAAATAACAGAAGTTATGAAGAAAAATTCTGAAATACTTAGAAGTGCATATACTGGAGTATTAAGTCCATTCTATGCTGGTAAGAATAAGATTATGGACGTTCAAGATTATATTTACTCTACTGATGCTGATTTACAAGACGTTATAAAAGTAAATGAAAATTATTGGTCAGATAGAAAAAATAATACGGAATTATATAATCAATTTAGAGCATTAGGACTTGATAGTCAAGTTAAAGGTTATGATATTAAGACTAAAACAGTATTAAATAATAAAGTAGTTAATAAATTTCAAAAAGCAGTTAACACACTTGAAGAATTTAATGCTATGGTTGAAGCATCTACTAGATATAATGCTTATAAAGCAGAAATGTTAAAAACTGGTAATGTAAACGAAGCAATTAGAAAAGCAAAAGAGGCAACTACAAACTTCAGTAAAACTGGTAGAATTGCTAATGTGTTAGATAGACACGGAATTACAATTTATTTCGGTTCATCAATTGCTGGTTTCAACAAAGCAATCGAGACTAACATAACTAGAATTGCTGATGGTGTACAAGCAGGTCTAAACGGACTTAAAAATGGTCAGTTAACACAATACGAAAAATCTTGTGTAAACAAGATGGTTAGACAAATTGCTAAAATGGCACTATATGGAGTATCAACTACATTATTAAGAAAATTATTAAAGGGTCTTGATGATGAAGATACATATGATAGATTACCATCATACATCAAAGATAATGCATATATAATACCACTTGGTAAAGGTAACTTCGTATCAATACCTAGAGGTCGTATGTTATCTATTCCATATGCTTTAAATAATCTATTTGCATCCGATATTTCAGAAGTAGATAAAAAATCTATTGCTGAAGCAGTACAATATGTATGGAATAGAACAGGTGTAAATGATATTAACAACTCATTATCACTTAGTCCATTTAAACAAGTATTAACTAATAAGAATGGTTTTGGTTATCAAATCGTAGATGAAGATGCTTCACTAAATGAAAAGACTAAAACTAAATTAAAATATATATTTGATGCTTATGGTGGAGTAATCGCTGATATAGTTGATATGGGTATTGATTATAAAAATGGTAAAGACATCAAGATACCTATAATTAGTACTTATGCTGGTAGTACAAACACACTATCAGTAAATCAAGCAAGATATTGGCAATACATTAATAAGTATCAAGATAGTAAAAACTTGATTGATAAATTAACATATCAATCTCTATATTATGATTACACTAGACAAATAGCACCATTAAAGAAACAAGTTGAGTTATATGAACAAGCAGGTGAAACTGCTATGGCAAACGAATTAAAACATAACATCTCAGATTTATATGACTACATTATGTCAAATGTTGATGACCCTAAAATAGACATTAATGGTAATGGTTCATTAATAAGTTATAGAGGATATACATATGAACGTCAAGAAGACGAATATGGAGTTCAAAGTTATCATAAAGTTAAAAAATAGTTTGCATCGAGGTGGACAATCGTCCACCTTTTATTTTGTCGATGCAAATTTAGAGCACAAAAAAAGCAGGTCTAATGCCTGCTTTTTGCTTTTTCATACTCTTGTTTGAACTTACCCATATTACAAGGTTTATATTGATTTTTTGTACACCAACCAACATATGAAGTGAATGCTGATATAACATCACTTGGTCTATTTGGTGTAGCAATAACCCACGCCTCAACACTATTGTTGTTTACCATATAAGTATTTAATAATGTTTTAGTTTCATCACTTTCATCAAAGTATTCCTTCTCATTTAATTTTTTCAAACCTATAAGTGCTAGATTTAATAAATATGATTTAGCACTATCAGTTGTAACTTTATTTAATATACCTGGGTCATAATTTGGGTCACCTGGTTTGAATGTTGCTTCAAATGGTATAATAATACATCTTCTAAAGAACCCATCGGATTTATCAGTTGTAGGTGGTAATGCATTTGCAGCGAATATCATTTTTGCAGTGTTCTTATGTTTAAATGGTTGACCGTGTTTATGTTCAAATGTCATACTATCACCAGTAACTAATTTCTTAAATATTGCTGTGTTATCTAATAGTCCGTGTCCACTATCATCACCTATGTTAACCATAGCATTCACAATTTCAGCCGGTCTAAATCTATCGGACAAATCTTCAAGTGCTAGTGAAGAACAATTCTCATCACCAAACATTTGTCTTATAGTTTCAAGCAATACTGATTTACCATTACTACCATTACCAAGCAATATAAATGCTTTTTGATATTTACAAGTTGGTACTAGAATATAACCCATCATTTGATACATTAAGTTGATTAAACTTTGTTTACCACAACATATACTACTTATAAGTTTATCAACAGCATCATTTTTTGCTTTCTCATCATATAATATATCTACTCTATTTACCGTGAATATATCATCAGTATGAGGTATCAATTTAAATGTAGTTAAATCTAATAAACCATTTATCACATTTAAGTAATTCTTATCAGGTGTCGATGGTCTTTGTAATATTTTAAGTTCTATGTTATTATATGCTTCTTGTACTTGAGATGTTTTTAGATTAGGTAATGCTTCTACCATCTTTGCTTTAATTAACTTCTCATCCGAAACATATATTCGACCATCATAAATATATATTTCACCAGCATAATATTTAATTTTATATTTTTCTATCATATAGTCAGCAAAGTTGCTATGTAAGAATGTCTTTCCATCAAAGAAATTATATTGTTTACTTTGGAAAACATCATTGTTATCTATCATAGCATCTATTTCATTATAATTTAATGGGGTAGCAAACATATATTCATTTATTAGATAGAATAATTGTTTAACATCTTCCTTCTTAAAACCAAGTCTAATAAGTGGGTATATAGTTGAAAATAATGCATCATTACGACCATCACCATCATCCATACCATAAAAGTGTTTTTTAATGATTTCAGTAGGTCGTAACCATATAGGTATTTCATCTACCACATCATCTTCTTGTAACCACTCTCTCCACTCACCGTTCTTTTTTACAAACTCCATTGAATTTTTACCCCAACATTTAATATCAACGGTAACAGTTAAAGGAGTGTTTTGATGCACTACATTTTTCATAGGTAATGCTGTCTTGAACCAAAAGTGTCCACCACGAGATGTTTTTAATATTTTAGTATGTATGTGTAATCTATCTATAATTGTTTTAACTATTTGAAATTCAGTTTCGTCATCTATATCTACAATTACGTAGGGTTGTTCAATTATAATACCAAGATTATCTTCATCTCGTACATCACTTAATTGTTTATATTGATTATATGGATGTTTTGGTGTTTTGTTTTCATCACATATTATATATTTTGCATCTTTTAACATATTACCACTCCTATCTTTTATTTATTCTAAGAAATCATTTATTCGTTTATATGCTTGTTCAACATACCACGATGTATCTATATCGTCTATATTTAATTTGTTACCATTATCTACTATACAATGTTTAGGTAGATTTGCTATACTATCTTTTCTTATTAATTCACCTACATATTTTGTTTTATATAGGTTTCCATCGGTTTCATTTTTACTACTATAAACACGATTTACATTATTGACTTCTATTTCTTTTCCATCGTGTTGCCAAAATGTAGTATCATATGTTTTACCAGTTTTTGTTATATATTGGAATAAATGTACATCGGTAGCATTTTTAATTGTTTCTTCAGGTCGGATACCTTTAACGAAATAATCAACTGTGGCAATATCTAGGATACGAACATTATTTCTAAGTCCTTCTCCACCATATTGACCAACATATCCACCTTTGACTTTTATGTTATCATTTTCATCAATTATAATATAATTATTAACATCTTTTTGCCAAATCTTTTTAAACTTTTCAATTTCCATATTCATACCAGTTCTATCTTCCCACTCTTTAATAATTTCTAATATTCTCTCTTTGTTGTGTGGTATAAATAGAATACCATCAGTATTTGACTGTACTAATGTAATATATGGTTCAAGTTTTTCAAGCAAGTCAATTAATAATAATTGACCAGTTATACATATTTGATTTGCCATTTTTGGGTCGAACAATGCGTTATATTTACTCTTTGTTGCACCATAAGCAGTATTAATAATTAACTTTAATGCATTGGCAATACCTTTTTGTTTATTCTTTTTTGCCATTACACGTTTATCATATATGTCTTTAAATAAATCAGGTGATAATATATTCCTACTTTGAAAGAAATATTTAATCATCATTGAAGGATAATATGATGTTACATCAGCGTCCCACATCTCACCTTCATAGATAAAGTTTTCTTTTGCAGAGTGAATACCACCATACGCTAATTTATGTTCTAACCCACATAGATTTAATGTCATTGATTTAGTATAGTCTAGTTCGTGACCGACATATAAGTCTAAAACCTTTCTATATACTGGGTTATTTATTTGTACTGTACTAGGTATATCATAAATTAATTCATCATCGTGCTCTTTTCTATTTGCATTTAATACACTTGCACATAAGTTTGAGTTTGTCTTAGATATATCTCTAGGATTTAAATTGAACATTTTGATTAATGTCATTTTACTAGATACATAATCTTTTCTTTTTTCTAACAATGCTTCAGTACTGTCAACATCGTGTATACAATATTTGATGACTTCATCAAGTTCACTTTTAGTTAATTTTCTAGGTATATTAAAAGGTATAGAACATTCTTCAACGGACAAGTTCATATAACCTTCTGCTTGCTTCAAACTCATACCTAAGATATCTTGCATTAAATCAATTGATAATAAAGGTAATTGTTCTATGCCTAGTGTTTTATATACACTATATTTGTTCTCACTTGTCATTAAACAAGTCATAGTTAAATATGGGTCTACACCACTAAATATACCAGCAAGTATAATGTCATCAAATTGTTTGTTGTTATAACCAACGAAGAATGATTTTACATTGTTACCAACATATTTAATTAATTCTTCTTGGTCATTTACGATTATTTTGTATTGTTTGGTTGATAGTTCTTTAAAAACTACCAACCAATCTTCTACAAATATTTCAAAGTCATATACAATCATTATTCAGTTTTACTATCTTTGAAGATATTAATACCATCTTCAACAGCAGTTCTTACAGTAAAAGCAGTGTTAAATGTATTTAAGATTTCCTTATATTTTTCGTTCTCATTTACAGGACTTGTTTCTCTTAAAGCATCTAATAAGTCTCTTTCGTCCCCTTTTAATAGTTCACAAAATTCTTCTAATATTGGAAGGTCATTTGCGTTGTTTACTATAAACATTTTCATACTATTCAACATCTCCTTTCATTGAATAATTAGTATATTCACCTTTTGTTTCTTTTTTAACTGTTACCACAGTATTAACTAATGTTTCAAGTCCTGTTGCGATACTGTCGTAATCAGCAAACATTTCTACAGTTGGTTCATAACCACAACTAGCAATTAAACTCATTATTTTACCAATTGTAATTTTAGCAGATTTTTCACTGAAATAAAATGGTATGAACATTTTTTGATTTGTGAAATCACCATCTACAATTGTTACTGTGATATTAATATAATCATTACCGTTCTTTGAAGTTCTATGTTCTACTTTATCAATATTTGCTTGATATTCCCCATCAGGTATTTCAGGGTATTCTCCTGTCATATTTTTATAGCCATCATTTTCTTTTAATTCGGCTGCCATTTTTAATAATTCTTCCATCAATATCTACCTTCTTTCTTTATTTTACTTTTTTAACCATTAATGTTGGTTTGGTTTCAGTAACCCCATCGGCTACTTGAAGTTTTGGTTTATTATCAACATCATCAAATAGACCTTTTACATTTTCTAATGCATTACCTATATGACTACCTTTGATATCACTTAATAAATAGGTATCTCTACGTTCTTCACATTTTTGAATATATGTAGAACCTATTTTAGAACATTTAATATATGCATCACAACGACCTTTAAACATATTTAAATAAACTTGTTCAAGTGATGGTTGTTGAATTGTTTGTTCATCTTCAGTTCTTTCAATAAAGTGAGATATACCTATCACATTATATTTCATTTGAGAAAGTCTCATCATAAGTGCTTTCCAAATTGCTTTTCTTTCAGCAAAACCTTTACCATAAGGAATTTCAGCAAGTGAAGTATATTCAATATGTTTTGCTGGATTTAAATTCTTTCTACAAATGAAATTTTCCATCATAGTTGCTATATCATCAATTAAGTCAATAACAATTGTCTCAAAAGTATGTTCACCTTTTTCAATTAACTCAATTGCTTCCATAAAATCTTCAAATGATGTAATTTCAATTGTTGGTTCAGGTATCTTTGCACCATTACCATCAGTATTAAGAATTAATACATTTGGGAATTGTCTAGCAAGATAAGTTTTCCCTGACATTGATTGCCCCCATACTAAGAACATTTTTGGACATTTGATAAAGTTCTTTTTTTCATTTTTTGGTAGTTCAATCATTAATTATCACTCTCCTTTTCTATATTTGTGTAAGTAGTTTTTAAATAACCCTTACGACCTTTGATAACTTTTTCTTTAGCAACAACATATTTTTGATATGTTTCAAAGTCATCTTCTCTTAGTTTATCTACATCAAAATCAACAACTATTTCAGTTCTATCTCTTGATGGGGATACCATAGTAAACGTAACTAACTCATTTGGAGTAGTATATTTATATACACCATTTTCCTCCATAAAATCGTATAGTTTTGCTTTAAGTTCATCCCTTTTGTCAACTAGGTCTTTTAGACCAATTAATTGCATTTCTAACTTTTCAATGTTAGATAGTGCTGTTTGTACCTCTTGTGGTAGCATTATTCATTACCTCCTCCTCAGTTAAACATCTTAATAGATATTTAAACTTTTCAATTTCTACTTCTATTTTCTTAAAATATTCTTTGTCACGGTAGATTTTATATATAACAATGTTCTTTTCATCAAAGTCAGTGTTAAAATACTCATCACCGTTCTCAATAGAATAATCTACACCAGTATAGAAGTTAACTGGTCTATTATAACCCACCAACCAACACTCATCTATATCAAATAACTCCATATAGAACTGACATTGTGGTGTGTAATAATCAACTTTTAGTTTACCGTGGAATGTTTTTGCTTCAAATAATAGATGTTTTTCTCTATCAATACCATCGCAATTTCCACGATAATGTCTAACAGCATCAATAACTGTATCTTCCTTAAAATTAGTACCAAATATAGTATTTATATAATTTCTAATTTTAGGTTCAAGTAATTGACCATATCTAGTATATTGATTACCATTAAACGACTTTTCTTCTAGGTTTAATTTTTCTCTTGCAAATTGCATAATTGTTTTACCATATCCGTGGTTTAACCCAAGTATTGTTGGTAAATCACTACCACCAATATACTTATCTCTATCAATCGTCACATCAGTCGCCACTAGTATCACCACCCATCATTGAACTTACAAAGTTGTCATATTCATTTTGAAAACACCATTTGTGGTTTAGACAAGTTTTGGTACTATCAAAGCAACATCTACCTATGTTGTTTACTGGTACATCATATGTATTTGCAGCGTCTTTAATGCTATCAAATCTATTTACAATTAAATATGTCTCACTATCTAATTGATAAATAGGTACACAATCGTACATATTTCTTATTTGTAATCTTCTATCAGCATTTGGGTTATTTTCTTTTCTAAACTCATACAATTGTTTAGTAAAATCAGACCTAGTACCTATATAAAGATTTGATAACTCTAAATTAGTGTTGTCACCATCACAGAAACATATAAAATCATTTGGACCAGCACCTAACCATGCTTCTCCCATCATTCTAGCGACAGTGACTTTTTTATTGTACCATTTACCTAACCTACTTATTTGTTTGATATTCACATAACCATAACTTCCATTATGACTACTAATAGATAATCTCACGTTATTGTGATATACATTTCCGTGATAATCTACATAATAGTTAGGGTATGATGGTACTTCTCTTCGTTCAGTATCATTCATTATATCACCCTCCTTTTGTTGCCTGTGAATTTATAATATCACATTAATTTGTTTCTGTCAAGTACCTTTCAAACATTTTGTCATCAAAGTCCTGACCTTTCTTTAAAGCATCATAAATCTTTTCTTCAACAGTTCCTTTGCAATATAGATAGTAATATAATGGTTTTTGTGTTTGACCTATTCTATCTATTCTCTTCTTTGCCTGAGAAAAATCAATATAATTCAAAGTTGGAGAATAAAAAACACATAAATGAGATAATACTAAATCATTTAGACCAGTACTTGCTGAAATATATTGACATATTGCAACTCCATTTTTGTGTGTTTTAAAATTTGTAAGGTCTTTAGTTCTACCATTATATTCACTATATGGTATATTTAACGAAGTGAGTAACTCAATTATATCGTCTCTCTCTTTGTTAAAATTATAGTAGATAACAACTCTATCATTCAAATCTTCAAGAAAATCTTTTAACCATTTTATTTTCTCTTTATCTAAGTCATACTTATCAATGAACCCACTACATAGAGTTCTAAGTGATACAAATAACTTACTAGAATTATCAGCAGCATAATCTTCATAGATACGCACCTTTTTAAATGGTTTATACTTTTTAGGGGTCTCTAATTTTGCATCGACATCACTAGGAATAAGAGAATTATCAACTGAACGCTCAAAAAATGCACAATTCTCATTGATAATTTTATCTAATTCATTTGTGTTTTGATATCCTACTAACTTTTTAAATGGATAACCAGTAAAGTTCATAGTTTCGTACACACAATATCTATCACAAAATTGTTTATAGGGTATAGTAAACGTATCAGTAAATCTTAATTGATTATAATAATCAATATACCCTGATGACTGAGGAGTACCTGTTAATATAATTTTATAAGGTGTTCGTTCTTTAAGTTTAGTTATGAACTTACCAATTTTAGAAGATACACTTTTACATTTGTGACTTTCATCAATGATAATTGTTGTATCTTTACCAACCCATTTTAATAGGTCAATTAATCTCCAAGCACTCTCAAAATTAATTATATATGCCTTGCTATCGTTGAGTAATAACTCTTTGTTCTTATTTGAACCTTTATTTAATATAGTGGCATCTATATTTAATTCTTTCTTTAAATCATCAGACCAGTCTTGCATTTTTGATATTAAACATATTACTAATATCTTAGTTGTTGGTTGTTTTTCAAATAATGCTAAACTAGTTACTGTTTTACCAGTACCCATACCCATAAATAGATTTATAGATTTTCTTTTAGATTGTTCATCTACAATCTTTTGTTGATAATCAAATAATTTAGTTCTCAATTATTTCTTTACTGTCAATTTCATTTTTTATGAAGTTCTTAATAGTTTGTTTAGACATACCAAAGTGTTCAATTAATGTAGTCTCAATTGCATCATAAATCATTAGTAATTCTTCTTTGGCAAACTCATCATCCCATTGAAAATTACCAATTTTTCTACCAACTTTAATTTTAGTTCCGACTACATCTCCTTGTGTCTTTGCTGTAATTCTAATCACGTTTACCACCTCCTAAACCTTTGATGGTTAATAGAGGTTTGTCATCTACACCATATTTTTCTATATCGGCTATTGTTTTTTCTAGGTCAGTATAACCACAACTGACAAGTGCTCTTAATATTGCGAGTACTAACTCTTTTGAAACGCTAATAAACACCACTCTCCTTTCAAATATAAAAAAAGGCAATATTTATAAGCACTGTACTGGCAACACAATCGAAACCGGTATACGTAAACTTAATTGAAATACCCATTGCAATGTATGTTTATATAAGGCTTCAAAAGTTTCTTATATAGGTCTTTGAACCTCTTTTTTACAATATTTCATCGTTTACTACAATTGTGTTATCAGTACACTACCTATAAAAGATAGTGCGATATACAAGGCTCAATAGCAACCAGCGAAAGAAAACTATATCTGCCTTCTTTTCTTAAAACTGCTTTTGTTCGCTGTCTAGGGTATTAGCAGTTTTCCCTACCTCTAAAATAAAACTCCATCATAAGACAGTGTCTTTGCAAACACAGGATTTTATGTGTTTTCCTACTTTGTACTTTATAAATCTTAATTCCATACAGGAGATTAAGCACTTTATAAGCACCATTTAGTAGATAACAGTTAAGCATATTTGGTGTATCTCAACCCTAACCATTTCATTGTCCATATTGTTGAATAGAATGTATACCTTCTAAACTTGCCCACTTTCAACTACTTACTTAACTAGGACGATTATTTATTATCTACTAAATGCTACCTATAAAGGCAGCACCAACACCAAATTAAGTTTATTTACTAACATTTTCTATTTCTTTTTGAAGAAAAGCAATTGCTTTTTGCAAATCTTCAACATATTTATTTGGGTCTTTTTTACCTGCTCTTGAGATATACTTAACAGCATTCCCTAAGAAATAATTAAGATTTTTCTCTTTTATAAAGTCCCAAGTTTCAATAGACCCATCAGTATAATGAGATGGATATTTAATAATATCATTCATTATTTATCACTCTCTCTTTCTAATTTAAATATTTTGCTGTCCTTTTTAAGACATTCATTTTTCCAAAACTCAAGAGCATCTTCTAATTTAGAATTAAGTTCTCTAAGTTTTTCATTTTCATATTCTATACTTGTATCTTTTAGATATTTACCTATGAATTTAAATATCATAGCAAGTTTAGATTTTTGTAATTTCCTTTTCATTTTCTTTACATAGGTTCGTAATTTCGTTAAAATCACCTCTTTCAAATAGTTCAGTAAACTTTTCCCAATTACTAGGTTTGATACACCAAGCCAAACCCCCATTTTTTCTTATGCTATTAATGTTATATTGTTGCATATCACTAATAATACCTTGTTCTTTTTTAACTTCAAGACCAAAGTATTTCCCATTTCTACAAAATAGTATATCAGGAATACCAACTTTTGTCAACCCATTTGCACTAAATTTAGTTACAAATGCTCTTGTTTCTAACCAAGATATAATCTTATCTTGAAATTTACCTTCTTCTCCTCTAGGCATTTAATACCTCTAATAATTCATCTAATAAGATACCACCAGTTGGTCTACCCATAGATAGGCATTTTGTTTGTGGGTTATACACATATAAAATATTGTTTACTTCTTTAGTATAAAACACATACGTCCCAATTGAATGTTTCTTCATTTTACTCAACTGTTCATCATTTAAATTAATTTTCATATCTCATTACCTTCCTCATCGTAATTAGGTGGTTCAGGTATACTTATCATCTCATCATCCTTGTCTAAAATAATATAATCTCCTTCATTACCAATTATCCTACAATAATAATCAGTTTGGTCGACTGCTATTGCACCACAAGAACATTTGATAAAAGTACCTTTAAAGTCTCCGTGGATAATATCTCCACAATGATTACATAATAAATATAATTTATTTATCATGATATCGCCATCCTTTCTTAACCCATTTATTAAAAATGTTATAACAATTATAACATAAATCTATATTAAAGTCAACACTATATACCTGTTTTTTTGTATTATAAGTGTTAACACTAACTCGTGTAGGTCTATAATCTAATGTTTTCCTACACATATCACATTTATATTTTGGTTCTCCTGTGTATTTACTTTTCTTTATGAACATACAAATTTGACATATCTACGGATGATTTACTCATCATCCGTAGAATTGTCATCTTCCTGCTCATCATCACAGGCACAACCAAAACAAGTCATTTGACCACAAGTGGGACATCTAGGTGACCCACAAAACTCACAATAATCTATTTCAAAGTGTTCTTCATCATCGTCCCATTCATAATCCCAGTCATCTTCTTCAAAATAATCATCATCTTCAAAATAGTCTTCGTCATCTACCATAGTATCCCCCTATAGAGTTTTATATTCATTATATATATATTTGCAAAATCAGCATCTAATGTAGCATAATATTCAAACTTTTTCTCTTTATCAATAATAGCAAATTGTTCTTCCATTTTCTTTGCTAATTCTTTTTTACGAGTAATTTTTTCAATATCTTCTTTAACAATGGCTATTGTATCACTGATATTTCTAACAATATGATATGATACATTATATGAACCATCATTATCTACATCATCAATGCGACCAATAAAAAATCCAGTATCTTCTTTATATACTATAACATAATCATCTTTGTTGTAATTACAATTATCTTTAATATAAATATATTTACTAGAGCCAGTTAAACTCTGACTGCTATACTCAACTTTATAAATTTTTTCCATTATATATCACTCTCCTATCCTAATAATATAGTATCATCTTCATTTGAACAATTATCACTTAACCATTCAAAATGACCGAAACCATATTCATCCATTTCTTTATTATAATCTTTTACGCTTTGAAAACCATACCATAAATAATGATAACTATTACCCTCATCATCACTTGTAATCATAATTTTCATATTTCCTTTTCCATTTTGATGTAATTTAATACATTCTTTTAATAACATATCTACTGTTACTACTTCCATTCTATACACCTCCTATAACTTTAAGTAAGTCACATAATACCGTATTTTGTATTGTGTTCCATACCTCAATAACTTTTATTAAATATTCATTAGGTAATCTATCTATAACTGCTTTTAAATTACCTATGTGCATTGTGTAAATCTTGCTTACACATATTTTACTATCCATAACTAGTTCACAACTACCAACTGGTATATCTACATAGTAATCATATTCTTCGTGTTCTTTTGTTGTTATTTTACAACACATTACATTACTCTCATCAACATTTAAAACTAAGAATACACCTGTTTTTTTCTCATCAGTAAAAATATCGTGATAAGGTGCTGTTACTATCATACCTGGTTCAACAAACATATCATATATCACCCCCTATCAAATTTATAATTAATATATATTGCAACTAAAAGTGTTAATAATGTTACTTCAAACCCTGCTATGAAATATTCTAAGAATACTGGGATATAAATGATAAATGCTGTTAAAAGTCTTTCTAATACTTCTTTCACTTAATCACCTCTCTAAATAAAATCTTTTAATGCATTGAATTGATACAATTCTTCTTTGTCTAGTGTGGTTGTTTTACCTTTTTCAAATAAATACATTAGTTTCTTTTTCATAGTAGGTCGAATACGGTCACGAATACACATCATTAATTCTTCCCATACTTGGTCATCTTCGGCAATAATATCTCTAGCAATATTTAACTTATCATCTTCAGTTAAAATATCACTATCTAAATCAGCACTATCTAGTACCATATCAATTTCATCAATTAATGCTTTTTCTAAATTATTCATTTAATCACCTCCAAACAATTATGGTCTTCTTGTAAAACTTTCTTATTTAAAATGTCATTAATACTTGTTGCATTCATTACTTTATCATATTTATCTTGTATTAAATACTTTAATTCATCACTTATTTCGTTATAATCTCTTGTTAGTTTATCTTGAATAAATTTTATTGTGTCTTCATCACTTAGTTTCATAACATTATGTGCTAATGAATATAAATTATTTATTGAATTAAAATGAGATAATCCATCTGCATTAACTAATATTTTTTCTTCCTCAGTTGTTCTATATTCAACTCTTTTACTACTATGATTTAAAATACACTTTTTAACAAATTGAACTTTGTCTTCTGGATAACCATTTTCTCTTAATAATTGTTCTGCTATTTCAGAACTATATTCATTGTGTTTTAATCTATCTAATGTTTTATCTGTCATCGCTATATCATGTAATAAAGCACTTAATTCTAATACTTCATAATCAACATTTTTATCCTTAGATAATAAACAAACATATTTATATACATATTGAATATGTTCTCGATAAATATTATATTCATCTTTTGTTCCTTTTGTTTTTTCTTCAAAATTATTGCTTCTATTAATAATTTCTTGTTGCATTTTTTGAACTATTTCACTCATCATAATTATTATCTCTTTTCTATTTTTCAAAATACAATAACCATTTTGCTATTTAATCTATTTCATATTCATATATAATGGTATTTTTAGGAATATATATTTGATAATAAAAATCATTTTCATTTCGATTTTTCACACCATTTTTATTGACAGTTCTTTTTATAAATTTTTCAATTCTTGGATTTTGTTCATCATCTTCAATAAAATACACATTTTTGTTTTCTATTTTTACATTTTCTGTGCCTTTTGAAGTTTGTTGCCATAATATATAATATTCAACATAATTAGTTGTTGAAGAATATTTACCGTATGCTATTGCAAAAAACTTAATATATTTGGCATTAGATGTATTATATTGATATTCTTCATTAGTAATACCTTTTAATTCATAACTATATTGTTTAACATATTTACTATCCACTATTACACCTTCATTATATTGAAATTTTAAGGCATATATTAGAAGCCACCCAGCAAGGATAACACCACCAATAAATAACAAATTAAGAAAAACTCTAATTATTTTTTCTTCTATATCCATTTATTTCACCACCTTTCATTTGTCCATAATTTTATCCAGTGTTCAGCACTGACCCAACCACCACGTGCTGGTCGAGGTATTAAACTTAATAGATATTTCTTTTTAAATATCTCACTTGGTAGAAATTCTAAACATTTCATTTTATCCTCCTACCAGTTATTCTATATACCATTACATACATTGCATTTGCTATTGTACCAAACGGTTCTTTTTTTATAGTTACTTCATCATAATCTTTCAACATTCTATTAACTATTCCAAATACTTCTCTTATATCATTAGTTTTATCTACTGTTTCTTCCCATCTTTCTTTTTTCTTCTTTTTAAGAAACATTTTAATCACTCTCCTATAAATATTTTAAGTAATATGTCAATAATATATGGTGAACTAATCATAATCCCCATCCATAAAACGATTTTTAATACATCCCCTGATACTTCTGAATGATATGTTGGCATATCTTCAATCATATTGTCAAACTGTTCAATTCTATCTTCAATATATTCGGTATTATCTTCTAGTTCATCTTCTATGTCATCACTAAATATTACTGTATCACAATATCTACACCTATGAGTATACTTATGCTCAATGGGTGCACCGCAATTTTTACAATATAGTTGTTTCATTTATTCCTCACTCCATTTCAAAATATAAACAAACGTAGTATTATGTTTACTGTCATTTATATATTCACTACTTTCAATTGTTTTTAAAGTATAATTTTTGATATTCATTAGTGATAAGTATACACCTACAGCATTATAACTATCAAATTTTTTAATTTTATACATTATAAAATCACATTCCCACAATCATGAACATATTTATATGTATCTTTTACAAACCCTCTACATCCTATTTTACCATTATTTAATAGGTTGTCAATCATATCATATATTTCTTCTTTACATTTATGATTATAACTTTCAACTAATATAGGTAACTCACCTTCACTATTTATTAAATATGATTGAGATATAAAAAAGTCACTAGGTGTCTTTTGTTGATAAATACCTATACCTTCATAATCTTCTATCTTAATGTATTTTTTATTGTCAATATACTTTACTCGTCCCATTTATATCTACCTCCATTTAAAAATTTATCATATAATTTGTCTACCAACTTAGCATCATTCTTTGAATATTCAAATTCAGAATTGCTATAAATTAAATTATTTAATGTAAATCTATCTTGAACTAATACACCAGCAAGTCGGTAACCCTCTCGTTTCATGTTTGCTATTGCACTCATCATATATGTAAAATCTCTATATATATCACTTGCTAATGTTAAATCTTCAAACTTAGTTACATATTCACATAGCATATCAAATTTTTCTTTTTCAGCATCACAATATGGTTTTAAAAATTGTATAACTCTATTAACTTTCTCCTGTGATGTGAACCCATCAGTTAAAATAAACTCGAAATCTTTAACCTTTGTTAATTTGTCTATTTTAACTGGCATCATATTATTTAAGATATCTATGCTCATTGTCCCATGAATAGCCATTCTACATAACCCAACAACTAAACTGACGTCTTCAATAAACTCATTATAGTCTAATGTACCTGCAAAAAATCTAAATTCAGTCGTAGTACTATTACCACAATTTATCGCAGTTCTATGAGAACAAGGTGGATTAGTTGAATAATATTTAACACTAAATGCATTCGTTGTATTGTAGTTCTCATCAATTATAGGAAATTTACAATAACTAAATAAATCTGATTTTTCTAATACCCTATCTCCATTGCAATCGTATCCATCAGATATATCAGCATAAGTAGGTGCTTCATATCTATGTGATAATTCTTCTAATATTTTAAACATATTATTACATTCAACGATTATTTTGGCTTGAATAATTCTTAAATAATCACAATCTCTATCCTGTCTAAGATAATCATTTGATATATGAAAATGAAGACCAGTTGTTTGACACATCTTAGCACCTATACTTTTTAAATAATTAAAAAATGTTTCAAGTCTCTTTTTGAATTTCTTCGTAAATATAAGTCCGATGTGAGTTGGATGTGAAACTGCCTCAAACCCATTTATTAACGACCCATCGTGTTTACATTCAGCAATAAAATCACCAAAATTATCTTTAATATATTTTGCAATTTCATTTTGTTTAACATTACCATATTTTTTAGGTAGTTCAAACTCCACTTCAAACCCTATAAAAAGATTTTCTTCCATCTTTTTATAATGACCACTTTTAACAAATTTAATTTCATACGATTTATTGTCATATCTTTTAATCATTTCATCGTCATCTGGTCTAACTCTAAATAAACTACCATCAATAGTTGAATATGCGTTAAGCATATCCATATTACCGTAATATACTCCATATTCTTCATCCATAAAATTATCAACTCCTTTTCTAGTTTACTGGTACTAATGATGTTTCAAATTTTGATATTGTTAACCCATCTTTTCCTATTTCTACACAATCAGTGACATAACCGAAATCAATTTGATATAGAATACCCTTTTCAACAACATATACAATATGTTCATAATCATCATAATAGTACTTATCTTTTGTGGTACATTTAAGTGCCCTGTCTAAATCATCTGCAAGAAAAACATAATCTCCAACTTCAATAGGTGTAATATCCTTACCTGCTTGTGTTAAACTCATTAAGTTATATTCACCTTCAAACCCAGCACCTTCACATTCTGCTAAACACTCAATAGCCTCTCGTTCAGTCATATCAAAGTCTTGATAATTTTTACCAAAAAAACTACCATAACCATATTCATCATAGTATGCATCACCGTATGCATAATCTCGGTCATCATACCAGTCTTTGTAATTATAGGGTGATGAGTATGATTTTACATATGTATATGGTATATAACTAGTATTAGAATATAACACACCATTCTCATCACTCACATAATTTCCAGTCATTACTAGTTGTTCAAATTTATCTAGGAAACATAATTTACTTCCATCACTAATATGTGCTAAACACTCCACAACCTCAGGGTTTTTATAAAAGTTTCTATTTAATGATTTAAATGCATTTACAGTATATCTAATAAATAATTGTGTATCACTAAGTAATGCATCCTTCTCGTGATATTTAGCATATTTACTATAACTATTGTACTCACTTAATATACCATTATGAACCATTGCAACATCAGTTCTTAGATTAGTCTTTCTAAGTAATCTATGTCTACCAGTTATAGGGAATGGGTGACAAGTGTGCTCATCATTTTTACCCTGAGTTCCTATTCTAAAATGACTTACAAATACTTTACCCTCAAAATTATTATATTGCTTATTAAGTTCAGTTAATCTAGTCTTATAAGCATCCCAAGTCATAAAACCTTTTTCAATTACTACCTCTTCATTATCTACATACATAAATCCTGCACCATCTGGGTTGTGTAAGAAACAAGTTTCTAAGGTATCCATTGATGGCATTTTAATATCTTTCTTTTTAACTACAATTATACACATTATATCATCCTCCTTCTACTAAATAACAGTCATATCCCATAAATAAGATACTTCACGAAGATTATTGTTATCATCCTCAATAATTACCTTATATGGTGTAAATAATTTTACTGTACCAACATATTCGGTTGCTGGTGACCACCATCCAAAATTAGGCTGAGTACATTTAATTTTAGTACCCACAGCAACCTTTTTCTCTAAATATTTAGCATAGATATCTTTACCTATACCCTTACCTACGTGTTTATTAACCTTCTCGTTATTATTTTGTTTATCAAAATTTTCAACAGAATTATTATATTTTACAATAAGGTCACGAATTCTATATTTAGCATCTTTACCGTAGTAAAAAGTTTCTAAATCAGAAATTAAATCATTAAAATCATCAACTGATTTAATATTAAGTTCCATATCATCATAATATCTATTTGGTCTGTGGTTATTAATAAATTTTTCCACTATTTCCCTAGCATTAATATATACTTTATTCATCTTACCATAATTGATACTAAGCCCATTGTATCTCCAAGTACTATTGTTAATCATATCAAAATTACTTAACATATCTTGAAGTGCTATTAATACATCCTTAGTTAAATCTTTTAATAATTTATCCTTTTGATAGAATATTCTTTCTTTATGAGCATCTATTGATATTACTTCACTATCTAAGTCAATACCTGTAATCTCCCTAAATGTTTTTCCTAGATAATTATGGTCCATAACAGCCATATTAAATCCATATGCCATTTTTAAATAATTATCAATTTTATCAAAATCAGTAGTGCCATTAAATATTCTCCACTCAAATGTATGACTTGGACAAGTATTTATTGGTTGATATCTATTGTCACCAAATGTATCCCACACCATTTTTTTAAGTTTAACTGTTGACATATATCCATCAATAGTACACTCATCTTTAAAATATGGTTTTGAGCAGTCATATATTCCTTCTCTACCAGCAATTTTAACTACATTATCCTTAAAAACATTTAATAAAATATATAATTCACCAACGAACTTTGGTGCTTTTTCCACCATAGGTTTTCTAGTGAAGTGAATATGTACACCACAATCACCATCATAATTAGCAAAACCATTTTCTTTTAAATAATCCATTGCTTCTTTAATTTTTGCTCTACCTATGTTATCATAATATTCTTTATCCATTGGGTTAGTTTGTATCTCAAAACCACTATTTACTGACCCATCCCATTCAATGTCATTACAAATTTCACCTAAGATTTCTCTTACTTTTCCAGCACATCTATCTAAAAAATTATTATCATCACCATCAGTATTAACTTCAAATTCAAAACCAAATCTAAAGTCGCTATTACCTAATAGTTTAACAGATGGTCCACAGTGATAACCATGTATATTAGAACAACTATCTTCGTACTCATAGCAATAATCATCATAACAACATCTGCAATATGTGTAGTCATCCCACCACCAAGTGTCATCACTATGAATGAGGCATCCACAGCGTTCACAGGTATGATAATTATCAACACGACAATATGTACAAATCATTCTGTCATATTCCTCAGAATGCCAACAGTCATCACTCCAATAAAATTCATTACAGTCATCACACTGAACAATATCACCATTGTCAAATTTCTCATCAAACTCTTCTTTAGTCATTTTGACTTCATTTCCACTAATATTGTATTTAATTAATTCATTATCCATAAAAAATCACTCTCCTTTTAAAATATACACTCTGTTTCAATATTTCCATTATTATAGGATACTCTATATACATATCCACTTTTTGCTTTAATTTCAACATATTTATCATTACTATAATAGAAATAATTATCAATTTCCTCATCATCATAAAGGAATTTAAACTCTGATAATAATTCTTCTAATAACTCATCGTGTTCTTTAGCCATTTATTTCACCTACCCTTCTTATTCTAATTATTTTTATATCATCAAACTCTCTTTTAAGTTCGTTGATAACCTTAATTTTTCTAGTGTATTTACATTTTACACTATCTGAATAATGCACACCTTTTAATGTGTACTTATATGTTATCTCTATCATTATTATTCTCCTTCTTTTAAATATTCTATTATCTTGACTACTGCTGGTATAATAACTTCTAAGTCATCTTCACAAAAATAATACCACCAATTACGCATTATTATATCAATTATAGTATCGTCTTTAATTAATTCACGCATTTTATATTCTTTTCTTTTTTAGTTAAATTAACATAAAATTCATCATCAATACAATATTCTTCTATATATTCTATTGTTTTATCTATTCTTGTTGCTGTTTCAGTAAGTTCCTGAATTGTATCTATAAATGCTTTATGTTTGATGTTTATTATTTTAGTTGCTTCATCTAATTCTTTATTTAGTTTTTCTACCTTTTCTTCTAGTGAAGTAATGTAGTCTAGTAATTTATCATATACATATGTAGTATCGGTGCTACCTAAATGGTCAACCTCAAAATAAATTATAAGTGTTTTTACTTTAGCCATTATTTCTTTTGTTTCTTTGTCTTTTTCATCACATAGTTTTTTATAATCAACCATTGCATTTATATATGGTTCTAAACCTTCTTTTACTATTGTGTGTAATTCTATTTTTTCTACTTCTTTATTCATTTACCTTATATGCCCCCATTTCATATTGTTCGTGAGTTAGAATTGAAACTAATTTTTTAGTATTTTTTGCTAAACAATGTGATAATTCAAACTTGCAAGCAACTAATTCTCTTTCGGTTGGTATCATTTTACAAGATGTATTACTATGAATTTTTCCATTATGAACTTGATGATATTTAATAATATCTCCAACTTCTATAAGGTCAATTAGATTTGGACTTGATTTATAATTTCTCCAATGAGGAATAGTGCTATGTTCACAATAAATAGTATCGTGGCAAAATGCAATATCTTTACTTTTTTCTATTCTTGTTATTTTGTCTATTCCATTATCGGTTCTTACATAATCTCCTATTTTCATTCTCCCACCTTCTAACAATTAGCAATATAAGTATGAGATAGCACTTTAAGTTTCTTACTAAATCTCAACTTATTCACTCTTTTCCACAAAAAATAAGGGCTTGAGAAGTATTCTCTCCAAGTCCTACCACTTTTAATTTCCATTATATCGGCTGTGTATGTCATACATATTCCTCCTATCTATGTATTAGCACATATGGTTCGTTCTTTGCACTTGCAATATACCCATATTTACCCTTAGTATACTCAATCTTATACCAGTCATATGTTGGTGTTGCAGTTACTTCTTCTAATATTGTGAATGTATCACCACGATTAACTGTATCAAGCCAATTGCACGATACACTTGCACATTCTCTTACTCTTATAAAGTGTGTATTAACTATCAATGTGCGTGGTTTGTTGTTATTATATGCAATAATTAGGCATATTCCATACACTAATAATGCTATAACTCCTATACATTCTATCCAGTATTTTTTTAAGAACTTTATCATATGCTCACCTCCTTGTTCAATTACTCATCTACCTTTGCACAATATGTCTTGTCATTATAACCAAAGCAGTCAGTTTTACTGAATGTCGGTTTTTGTAGTGTTACCACTATTACTGTTATGCCCATTATTAGTGTTATGAATAGTAATAAATAGTATAGTAAATCTTCAAGTCTTTTCATAATAATTAGTTGCTTTTTAGTCATTATTTAACCCCTTTCAATAGTATTGACGTACCAAAATGGTTGATTTGATAGTTAATAATTTCTCTATAAGTGTCCTTATATGAGACATTCAACCTTTCACATTCTTTGTGTAATGTGCGTTTTGATACTCCTTTTTTGTGTTTTGCTACTAACAAATTAGTAATAAAAGTGCTATTTCTTTCCATTATTATTCCTCCTTTACACTTTCTTTACACTATTATATACTAAAAAACTACCAAAAAGCGAACAAATGTTCATGGTAGTAGTATATTTTTATCAGGAAGGACTTGCCATTATCTATTTGATACTAGTACCAAAAAATTGATGTTTATGGTAGTAGTATATGTAGATATAATAGATACTTGTAAACCCTTGAAAAATAAGGGTTTTATGGCGTAGTATATATTTATCACGACAATTTTTTTTAAAAAATGTTTGTAGTATAAAATAGTTAGTACAAACATTATAAAAATAATTTTATCGTGATAAAAATATACTACGACATATTAACATTTTGTTAATAAGACCCTTATACTTTACATTTACTTTACACTTTTTATATTAGTCCTTTTTTATAGTTGTTAAATTGCTTTTTTATTCCTTTAATGGTTGTATTGTTAGAATTACGCAAAAAAAAGCAATATAAGTGTTTTAATTGCTTTTTATTCATTTTAATACCCCATTTTTGTGATATATTCATTTAGTTTATCATTTGCTATTTTATCTTGCTTCATATGTTTTAGTGTAGTATTTATGCTAGTTATTCTAGGGATATTCTTATCAATTAAGCGTTTATAGTTTGCTTTTGTGTGTATGTATTCTAACGATACATTTTCTTTGCTCATTTCCTTTACACTATCACATATTGTTTGGTTGCAAGTTATTGTTTTACTTTTAGGGTTGATACCTAGTGCTTGTTCTAGTGTATGATAGTTTTTGCTTGTTCTTTGTGTTAGTTTTCGTTGTGGTTTTTCATACTTTTTGACAATTTGGTACAACTCACTATCACCATCACATACTACTTTTAATTGATTATTGTTATTCTTATCATTAGTGATATGATATACTTTACCTTTAAAAGTTATGTATGGTTTGTTTGACTTATTGAGTTTGTAATACTTTTCAATAGTCATTGTAATCACTCTTTTCTAGTAGGTTATTCCCTACAATATGCTATCAATATTACTTTTTACCTTTCTTTTACTTGTTTTCCTTCATTGCTTTAAGTTCAGCATTAACTTCTTTTGTTATTAGACTTCTAATACCATTTGAGAATGAGTTATCAGCAGTTGCTATTGACTTTTGATGTTTAAGTATCTTTAAATTAAGTTCGTTTGATAAATCTTCCATTGTATCAAGCATATCATAGAAAGCAGTATTGCTTGCTTGTGCATCTTTACTTGCTTTTTTTCCATATTCAATATATTTTTTTATTTTTTCATTATTCATAAAATCACCTATCATTGAATATTGATAGCATATTGTAAAGAATAACTTGCTACTTAATAATCATTATACTATAATTTTATAACTACCCTTTTATAATATGATATACTAGGTTATTATATAACTTTTTTAATCATATTATAATACTATTGTTTTATAATATAACTTTTTTATATAAAGTTGTCAAAGATAGTACAACATAAGCAATAAAGTTTGGAATAGTCTACTTGTTTAAGGTCTACTACAATAGGGACTAGATAGGTTATACTCTATCTATCTAATCATTTAGTCTTTTTTGTTTACATCTATATTATATCATAACTAGAATAAAAAACAATAGGGGGTGGGGGTTCAAAAAATCAAATCGTGGAGGGGAGGGTGTTTCTATATGTGGGCTATATATAAAAGAATAACACGGATAACACAAAAAAAACCATAAAATCCACCAAAAATTCAACAAAACCCCTTGACAAAATCCAAAAATTATGGTATAATACATTATAGAAAAGTAGTAAGTAATCTATTCTAGAGTTTTCACCCCCTAACTCTTTCTTTACTCTAGAATAGATTAGTTATTTAAAGAGGTGATGACAATGGTTGAAACGGATTTACAACCGATAAATAAGGACGAAGAAATCCTAACAGGTCTAGTAATAACTGACACTGAAAAGGAATTGCTTCCAGCGATTAAAAAAGAACCACAATTTAAAGATACACTAGCATCTTTGCTTAATATCCCAATTGATAAAGAACAATTATCAGAGATGATGGGAAATACACTTGACCCAGCATTGCTTCCAGAAGAGGCAACAATGGCAGATTATTTAGCAGGTGCAATTATTTACAAAGCATCTTTAGGTGACACAAAAGCATATGAGGTTATTCGTGACACTATGGGTCAGAAACCGATAGAACGTGTCGAACAGGATACTGTTGTTAGAGTACAAATGCCAAACGAGATTAAGGAATATGGTGAATAATGCTGTCTAATAGATAGCATTCAGTAGACAACCTAGTAGTCTACTGACTGGTGTCTATTAACCACGTATGACACCCACATTATCATACCTTACTTTTCAAACACGCTGTCGTTTGACGGCGTAGTGCTAATTAAATTGTAATTAGTAGTACAGCGTCAAATGACGAAGGAGGTAAAAATGAAGAAAGAGAACATAAAAAAAGTATATTTAGGAGAAGATTTAAAGAGTATTACTATTATACCAATAAGTGATATGCATATAGGTGACCCAAATTGTAATATGAAACTTATTAAAGACATATTGAAAACGATTGCTGAGACACCAAATATGTACACTATAATTAATGGTGATATGTGTAATATGGCACTAAAAAATTCTAAATCTGACGTTTATGAGGACAAATTAAACCCTGAACAACAAATTGATAAGTTGTGTGAGTTACTTTATCCTATAAAGGATAAAATATTAGTACTTGGTAGTGGTAACCACGAAGACCGTATTGAAAAAGAAACAGGAGTAAATATCATTAAATATGTCGCATATAGATTAGGTATTATTGACGCATACGTTGACAATATGTGGTATTTATTCTTACGCTTTGGAAAACAGCATAGTGGAACTACTAGAGGAGTAACATACACAATAACAGGATATCACGGTGCAGGAGGTTCATCTGTAGGTGCTAGTGTTAACAAAGTACAACAGATGACAAGTATTGTACCTGCTGATATTTATGTTATGGGACATACACATAAAGCGTCCATAACACCACATACAGTATATGAGGTAAATTATGGTAATAGTAGCCTTAAAAAGAAAGATAGTATATGTGTTGTAACTAATAGTTTTGTTGAACCAGGAGGATATGGTGAGAAAAAAGGATACCAACCACTAAGTACTGCACAAACAGTCATTGAATTAGATGGAACTAAACACAAAATAAAAACAATGATGGAAATTTAAGGGGTGATATGATGAGTATTCTATTGACAATATTGAAAATAATTGGTATAATATTAGCAGGAATAATTGGTACAGTGTTCTGTTTGTCTGGGATACTCCTATTATTCCTAAAACACAAAGAGGGCGATAACCATTAACCCTAATGTAATTAATTTAAAAATACCTGAGTTTTATCCTAAACAGGTAGAATTTTTAAAAGCAAAAGAACGCTATGTTAACTTTGGTGGTGCAAGAGGTGGGGGTAAATCGTTCATAATGCGTTGGAAAGTTATTTTCCTAGCATTAAATAATCCAGGTGTTCAGATACTACTTTTGAGACGTAAATTAACCGATTTAAAGGAAAACCACCTAGTTCCACTTCAAAAAATGCTAAATTGCAATGCTAGAGATAAAAGGAGACACATTGCTGAATTTAGAAGTCAGGATAAAGAGTTTCTATTCCCAAATGGGTCTAGAATTAAATTAGGATATTGTGATAATGAGAATGACGTATTACAATTTCAAGGACAATCATATGAAGTAATATGTATGGAGGAGGCAACAATGTTTACTGAATTTCAGTTTAGAACACTTGTTGAAAGTAATCGTCCTAGTGGACTTATGATAAACCCTATTCCTTGTAGAATGTACTTTACTTGTAACCCTGGTGGTGTTGGACACGCTTGGGTTAAGAGATTATTTATAGATTGTAACTATATTAACGGTGAAGACCCAGCCGATTACCACTTTATACAATCGTTTGTATATGATAATAAGTGGTTAATGGAAAATTCACCTGAATATGTTAAAAATCTAGAAACTGAACCTAATGAGGTTCGTAAAAAACAAATGCTATATGGTGACTGGGATGTGTATGAAGGTCAGTTCTTTGGAGAATTTGATAAAGATATACACGTTTGCAGACCTAAGAAATTACCAGAACATTGGTATTTATATAGAGCATTAGACTATGGTCTCGATATGTTTGCTTGTTTACATATTATGGTATCACCAAAAGGAGATATGTATTGTATACACGAGATACACGAGAGCAATTTAATTGTTAGTGAGGCTGCTGAACGAATGAAAATGGCTACTAAAGCCCTTGGTTTCAAAGAAAGTGACGTACACCTTACATTAGCACCTGGCGATTTGTGGAATAGACAAACAACGACAGGTAGAAGTGCCTTTGACTTATTCTATGATAATGGCGTAATACTAACCGAAGTATCTAGAGATAGACCAAACGGATGGTTATGTGTTAAAGAATTGATGAAAATCGAAGATGCCGAAGATGAGTTAACTGGTGACCCTATAAAAGTTAGTAAATTACACATATTTGATGTATGTAAAAATTTAATTAAGAACATACCATTAGCACAATTTGATGAAAATAAGTATAATGATATGGCAACTGAACCACACGAAATCACACATATACTTGATGCATTACGTTATTTCTGTATTTATTGGATAAATACACCAGATAAACCAAAAAAGGTTGATGGAAGAAGAATGACCTGGACACAAGATATGATAGATGATTACTATAATGGTTCAGAAAGTATTAAGAGAAGGATGGTGGAATTGTATGGCGAAATCAACTACTAAAAAGCATAAAAATGCTGGTAATGAAATACAAACAATTGATGAAAACCTACATAAAAAACCGAATAAAGAAGAGAGATTAAAATATTGGCAAGATAAGTATGCTGATAGTTATAATGCATACCAATCAACATTACAAGACATTGACGAATTATTTAATATCTATGAAGGTACTGGTGATATCTATAAAGCAGATGGTTCAAAAGCACCAAAAGGAACATCTAGTGTTCGTAAAGTTGCATTTGAACTAGTTGAAGCACAAGTTGACGTAACAATTCCTCAACCAAAAGTTATAAGTTTGGCTGGAAATGAAGAACGTGCTATGACAGTTGAACATTTCTTAATGAACGAAATTGATAGATTACCATTTGAAAAGATAGCAGATATTCAAGGTAGAATAACTCCTATCGTTGGTTCAAGTTTTACACTAGTTGAATGGGATAACTCAATTAAAACTAAGAATACAGTAGGAAAATTAAAGGTTACAAACCTTGACCCTAAATGTGTAATCCCACAAAAAGGTAAAACATCTATTGATGATAGTGATTATATCTTTATTCGTATGTTAGAAAGTAAAGCATCTATCAAAAATAGATATGGTATTGATATAAGTCAATTAGAGTACATATCACAAACTGAAACAGATATGGATGAAACACATAATGACGAGTTAGTAACTCACATTTATTGTTTCTATAAAGATGAAAATGAAAATATTTGTCTATTTAGTTGGGTAGACAACTATGTAATTAATGATTTAGAAAATTATTTTGCTAGAAAAGAATACAAATGTACTAAATGTGGAAGAACAGTTAAAAAAGATACTAAAAAATGTGAATGTGGTAATACTAAATTTGAATTACAAGATGTAATTAATGAAGAAATCACCATTACAGTTGATGTACCTGAAACTATTTTAGGAATTCCAACAGGAAGAATGACTAAAAAGAGTAAAACAATCACTGTTCCATATTATATACCAAAAGTATTCCCAGTTGTAAAAAGAGATAATGTTAGTAAACGAAATTCATTCCTTGGTTCGAGTGATGTAAATATTATTAAAGACCAACAAAATGATTTAAATATTACAATGAGAAAAATTAAAGAGAAACTTTTAAAAGGTGGTTCAATCGTAACTATTCCAGAAAAAAGTGACTTTAAAGCAACAGATGAAGAATTAAAGATAATCAGAGTTAAAAGTCCTTCTGAAGCACAATTAATTGATGCTAAAGCAATTCAACCAAATATATCTACTGATATGGGTATTCTTGAATTAAATTATAATATTGCAAGACAAACTATTGGTATTACTGATAGTTTCCAAGGTAGATATGATAGTTCAGCAACTAGTGGTAAAGCAAAACAAATAAGTGCTGAACGAAGTGCTGGTCGTTTAAAATCTAAACAAGATTTAAAAAATGACTGCTATGCTGATTTATATAGAGTTATGTTCTACTTTATGTTAGCATATGCTGATGAATTACAAAGTATTTATTATCAAGATGACTATGGTAAAATGCAATATAAGATGTTTGATAAACGTATGTTTATTGATGTAGATGCTGATGGTAATTATTTCTATGATGATGAGTTAGTATTTGATACTGATGAAAGTTCTACACTTGCAAATGATAGACAATGGATGTGGCAACAAACAAGAGATAACTTTATGTCTGGTGCATATGGTGACCCAACTGACGCTAGTACATTAGTAATGTATTGGCAAATGATGAACACATTACATTATCCAGGTGCAAAACAAGCATTAGAATACGCTACTCAACGATTAGAACAGCAACAACAAGCAGCACAAGTACAACAAGAACAACAAGCAAGTGCGTTACAAATGCAAAATGACACTGCTTATGCAAATGCTCAAGCAAAACAAAAAGCAGCCGATGCTAATATGATGAAATCTAGAGCATCAGCAGTTGAAAGTTTGCTACAGCAAATGACGCCAAATAAAGAAACAACAACTGAAGAGAAGTAAGTTGTTTGGGAGTATTAAGGGAACTACACGTCCACGTATACATTGGTAGTGAGGGTTAGAATTGGACGTTTAATTAATGTATATAAAAATCTTTAGAAAGGAGTGTTACAATGGAAAAAGGATACCTAGGACGTATTAACAACAGAGGAAATCAAGTTGTTCAAGGTCCAGTAAAAACACCTAAATCTAAATCAGGAAAAGTGAAAACTGGTAAAGATTTAAGAGCAAAATAGTGGTCAATAGATGTAACACCCTATAACCACTGCAAAGTGAGAGGCTGCAAAACGGAAGTGCACCGACATTCGCCTTGGAAATAGCACAGGAGGAAGAAATGAAAGAGGAATTAAGAATGCCTTTATCTATTCAAATGTTCGCTGAAGAAGATGAAGGTTCTGCTGCTAATGAAATTGATACTGACGCAGACAATATCGAAACTACAGAAGATACTAGTGAAACTGTAGAAACTGAAGACGAACAAACAAGTACTGTTAAAAATTCTACTAAGGAGTATTCTGAAAGATTAAATAGAGATAGAGAAAAAATCAGAAAAGAAATTGAAGAAGAATATAAATTAAAGAATGACAATTTAGCAAAAGCGAGAGGTTTTGAAAATTGGGCAGAACTTGAAGAAGCATCTAATCGTGAGATGCTTGAAGGATTTGGAGTAAATGACACTGAAGGATTTAATAAATATCTAGAAAATGTTATTGCTAACAATCCTGCTATGCTACAAGCAAAAGCAATTATCGCTGAAGACCAAAGAAAAAATGCTGAAAGACAAATCCAAGAAGATATTGTAACTATCTCAAAGATTGACCCAAGCATTACATCAATTGCCGACTTATTAGCACATCCAAGTTATGCTAATATCGCTAAAAAAGTCGAAAACGGTATGAACTTAGTTGATGCTTATAAGTTAGAAAACTTTGAGGCACTAACAAATAAACGTAGTGATGCTGCTGTTGCACACGCTATGAATAATATATCAAACAAAAGTCATATGACAACAATGAATGGTAGAGCATCTACCGATGTTGCTGTACCAAGTGATGTTTATGCTATGTATAAAACATTTAATCCAAATATGACTGATGAAGAGATTAGAAAACATTATTCTAATTATGGAGGGTAATTAAATGGCAAAGAAAAAAGTTGAAATTGATGAATTAAAAAATGAATTAAAAGGTTTAGATTTGCCTGAAAATACTCTTCAAAGATTAGTTGATAACGAATACGAATTTACAAACGAAGATATGGTTGATACTGATATTAATAATACTCAAGATGTTGCCGACAGTTCGGAAGAAATAGAAGAGAAAGTTGAAGTTAATTATAAAGGTAGAGGTTTCAAAACATATGAAGAGTGTGTAAATTTTGTAAACACTGAAAAATTTAAACGCTTAGGCGTTGCTGACCAAGAAGAATTTATTGCTTGGTTAAATAAATAGGAGGAAATAAAATGGCAAAAATTCAATCATACGATAGTTTAAGAACATATCCAATTGAATACATCCTAAGTGATGCAACTACTTTAGATATTGGTGACTTAGTAACTATCAGTTCTGGTAAAGTTATTGCTTTAGCAGATAACACAAAACCAACTTATATTGTAGTTGGTGCAAAAGCAAACGGAAAGTATCCTGTTGCTGCTATTACTGATGATATGATACTAGAAGACACTAGTGCAATCTACGGTTTCTCAGCATTAGGAAACAACCTATACAGAAAGTAATTTAACAAGGAGGAGAAAATAAATGGCTGGTATAGTATTTAGTAAATCTTCAGGATTAAACGACACTATTTATGGTAAAGTTGAAGCACCAGTTCGTGCATTCCTAGAAGAAAGAAATAGAGCAAATGAAGAAGGCTCATTAGTAAAAGAAATGTTCAAAATGGTAGATAGTACTCATTTTGGTGAAAAATTTGCTTCATTAACACAATTAGCACACGGTTTCCAACCAGTTGGTGAAGGTGGGGCTTATCCTGTTGATGAAAGACAAGAAGGTTTCTCAAAATTCTTAGAAAGTGATACTTGGAAAGATAGTTTCGCTATTACTAAAGAAATGATTGAAGATAACCTAATGATGGATATCAAATCACAAGCAACTGCATTTATGAACGCATTTAAGTTAACTCGTGAAAAATATGCTGCTGCATTCTTAATTGGTGCTGTAAGTGGAACATCAACTACATTCCGTAAGAAAACAGTTGATTGTAAATCTAACGATAATGTATCATTATTCTCAACTGCACATCCATCTTGCTTAGATAGTTCAAATACACAATCTAACAAATTCGCTGGTGCATTCTCTGCTGACATTTTAGCAGCAATTGAAACACGTATGCAAAACTTCAAAGACGATAACGATGAAATATTAACAGTAGCACCAACTACTATTATTATTCCTAACGATGCTGTATTAAAGAAACAAGTATTTGCTGCTATCGGTTCTGATAAAGCACCTGATACTGCAAATAATGGTTACAACTTCGTTTGTGGTAGATATAATGTAATTGTTAACCCATATTTAAATGGTGTTATTAGTGGTGGAGATAAACCATTCTTCTTATTCGATAAAAACTATAATGAAGATTATAATGGTCTATTATTCCTAGATAGAATTCCTCTAACAATCAAATCTTATGTTGATGAAGGAACTGATAATAACATCTGGGCTGGACGTGCTCGTTTCGTTTGTGGTGCAAACGATTGGAGAGAAATCGCTGTTGGTGGCGTAACTGGTGCAACTGATTTAAGTTCAGAACTTCCTACTGAATAATAAAGGAGGTATCTTAAATGGCATATACTAAATTTACTAATGTTGAAGCAAAAAACATTAAAGGTAATGTTACTGGTAATGTTACTGGTAATGTTATGTTAACAAAAGATACAATTGCTTTAACTGCTGATAAATCATCAACAAAAAATTATATAGTATTATCTAGTGTAACTGCTAGTAAAGTACTAACTGTTAATGTTCCAAGTGGTGCATTATTCGTAGTATCTAATGGTGATAGTACAAACGCTGTTACTATTAAATGCTCTGCTACTGATGTAGGTGCATCATTAGCAAAATCAACAACTGGCATTTATGTTAATGTTGCTGGTGTTGCTACATTAATTAAATAATTGAAAGGGTTTATCCCTTTCTTATATCGAAGATTAGTTTAATGGTAGAACACTTGACGATTAATCAAGCAATATGAGTTCAATCCTCATATCTTCGACTTTATTATAAAAGGAGTGAAAAATATGAACACTTGGGGATATATACAATTAGAAAGTATTAGAAAGATGTTTGTTAATGCAACAGCAATAAGTACTACTGATTTACCATCAATGAGAACAGACAAAAAATATGCTACATATCTAGATGCTATGCCTGGTGCAGCAAATGAAGGTATTATGATTATGTTAACTAGAGGTAGAGCAGTATTAGCAAATGAATTTTTAACTGCTTCTAGAGCAACAAATGCATATCCGATTGAAGGATATTATTGTTTCGATTTACCTGAGAAATTAGATAATTATCATAAATTATCAAAAGTATTAGTTGATGGTGGAGAATATGCTGGTTATGTATTAAGAAATAATAAATATTTATATATTGCTAAACCAATAGTAGATGACCATCAAATAGTTGTTACTTATGAAACATACCCTGATGCAATTACAGCAAATACAACAGATAATACTGAAATAGACTTACCATTAGATATGATAAGAATATTACCTTTATATATTGCTAGTGAATTGTATAAGGATGATGATATTTCATTAGCAACAACATATAAAAACCAATTTGAAACAGAATTAGAAAATATGAGACCACAATATGACGAACAATTCGTTAGTATAACTGGGTGGTACTAGGAGGAGTGAAGCATTATGGCAAAATATAAAATACCTGATGTTCCAGATACATATCGCTATGTACTAACAGATTTACTTGGTGTGGATTACAATGATACCGTTGCTAATAACAAGAGAAGTCCACATATGGTTAACCTTGTTAATAACAACGGTTTTTTAGAAAGTATACACGGACACAAACCATTAATTCACGTTGATAATGCACCAATATATGGTGTATGGAATGTTGATGGTAATGGTGATGAGTTTATAGTACACTGTGGAACAAAAATATATAGAGTAAATAATACGTTTACTACAGCAACAGTTTTAAAAACTGGTGTGAACAATGTTAAATCATCTGGTGTTATATTTAATGACAATCTATTAATCTTTGATGGTTTAAGAGCATTGGTATATCATAATGTAAATAATACTTGGCAAGTTGATTATTTAGATACTGCTGGTTATGTACCAACAACAAGTATTAATAGAAATCCTGATGGTACTGGTAGTAAAAGTTATGAAAGTCCAAATCAATTAACTAGTGCTAGAAAAAATACATTTTTAGGTAATACAACTGATACAGTATATCAACTTGATGGACAAAGTTGGTTAAATGAAAGTATTGTTGTAAGACAATTACAAGCAAATGGTACTTGGAATACATTAGCATCTAATTTATATAGTTTTGACTATAATACAGGTAAAGTAACTTTTACTAGTGCACTTGGAGATAGCCCAGTAGATGGTAGAGATAATGTTGAAATACAATTCGCTAGTACTGATGGTGGTGAAAATGCTGAACCATTAACAAATCACATCAATAAATGTACTATCGCTACATTATATGGTTATGGTGGAAATAATAACCGTGTATTCGTGACTGGAAATCCAGATTATCCGAATTTCGATTTTTGGAGTTATACCGAAAATTGCTTTCATTTTCCAAGTGATAATTATGCTAAAATAGGAAATGAAAGTGCACCAATTAAAGGATACTTACGATTAGGTGATGGTACACTTGCTGTTCAAAAAGATATTAGTGATAGTGACTGTACTATTTATTATAGAACATATAATTCATATAATGGTAAAGACATATTCCCATTAACTGCTGGTGTTAAAAACATAGGATGTTTAACTGGTAGATGCTCTTGTAACTTTTTAAATGACCCAGTATTTTTAAGTAACACTGGTGTTTATTCAGTAATAACAAATAGTAGAAATACTACAAATGAAAAATTTGCTGAAGAAAAGAGTTATTATATAAAGAACAAATTAATAAATGAACCAAATCTACATAATGCTGAAGCAATTGTTAACAATACTAGATATTATTTAGCAATTAACGGTCACGTTTATGTTGCTGATAAACGCTTCTTAAGTGCAAGTCAATTTAGTGATAGTTCATATCAGTATGAATGGTTCTATCTTGACAACATTGATGTATCAGTATGGTTTAACTATAATGATAAACTATATTGGGGAGATAACCACGGAGATTTAAGAACATTTGATAATACGTATGTTAATAGATTATGGAAAACTGACCAATATGTTAATGAACCAGTACAAGTTTACTGGGAAAGTGATTATATTTATTTCAATAATTATGCTGATGCTAAAACAGTAAGAAAAGTATTTGTTCATCATAATCCAATTGGTGCTAGTACAATTAAATTATCATATATTGATAATGACGGAATGCATCATATTTCAACAAGTAATTATGATGGCTTAAATACTTACCCAAAAGTAATACAAGAAAAAGAAAAGATAAGTAAAATAATGTGTTGTAAGTTAGTAGTTGAAAATGAAGCAAACAATAGATGTTCGTTTAATACATTATTATGTGAATATAGAATTGCTGGAAAATATAGAGGTGATTAGTTGTGAGTATGATTAAATTTGGAACATATGATAACGATTATGCTACTGTTGGACAAGTGAAAAGTTTAATTACTGGTGATAGTAGTATTATGGAAGGTGTTAATTACACTCTTCCTAAATCATATGGTACACAACCACAAGTACCATATCACGCTGGAGATATATATACACTTGATGGAAAAAGTTATACCTGTATCACTACTAGAACAACTGGTTCATTTACACAAAGTGACTGGAGTGAGGCTGTGCCTGCTAATAAAATTATAGCATATACGAATGCTAGTAGTGAAACCGAAAGAATAGGTAAGACACGATTAGATGCTGATTTAGTAACGACTGACCAATTAACAGCACATAGGGTTGATGCAGACCATATAAACGCTGGTACATTTGAGGGGTTCACTATAAAAGGTAGTAGTATTACTGGTAATACAATATTCTGTGGAGGTTCTGGTGGTGGAAACTTTGAATATTATAATGGATATCAATTCTTCAGTATTGGTAAATATTCTAACAATTGTTGGGCTAGTGCATATACTTCTGCTATGGGTGATGGTAATGGATATTACATTTATAGTGGAACAAATAACAATAGTCCAGGAGATACTAGACATTGGAGAACATCTAGTAATGGAAGTAGAATATTAACAGAAAGTTTAAATGGACTTAATTATAATATTCAATCAGCAAATCATATACATTTACACGGTAGTGGATATACTGCTATAACTGCTGGTTCAAATCCATCATATGGGTCAAATAATGGCTCTATATATTTATATAGTGGTGCACACATTACATTACACGCAGGTAGTAGTGATAGTTACTATGTATATATAGGTCACGGTAGTGGTGGTAATTCAAGAGCAGCCGTAGATAGTAATGGACCATCATCAAGATGTTTAAAAAAAGATATTATAAAATATACACCTAATGAGTATGATGATGCATTAGCACTACTAAAAGATATTGACATTTATAATTATCATTATAAATATAAAAATTTACATCCAAAAAAAGACCAGTTCGGATTTATAATAGATGATTTATTAGATAACCCATTAGCAGAAAAGTTCTTCTACTTTAAAGATGAACAAGTAAAAGAAAAAGATGGTATAATAGACTATTTAATAGAAGATGGAGAGAAACCAAACTTAGAATTCAAAAGATATGATGAGGAGACGTTAATAAAATATTTATTAGTATGTTCTAAAGCATTACAAAACAAAATAGATGAGTTGGAGGCGAAGTTAAATGAAAAATAAACCATTTACATTAATTTTGAGAGAGTTCGATGACAAGTTAATAGACACCATTAATGGATATAAATTACCAGCACAGGTAATTATACACGAACTGGAAAAAATAATTAATATAATTGTTATTCAAGATAACGAAGAAATAGAAAAATATAACAAGGAACAGGAGGAGAAGAAAAATGCTAAAGATTAAAACTGATGGAACAATACATTGTTCTAGAGGAGATGCTGGAAACATCTCATTAAAAATTCCATATATGGACAAAAATGGTTATTATCGTTATAAAGATAGTGACACACCAGTAAATTATTATTGGTATGATAAAGTTAATAATGTATTGTATGATGATACATATACGGTATCTCAAACATCATTAGCAACTTTAACTCAAGATATGTACCAATTTCAAGTTGGTGATACAATTGATTTTGTTATATATGAAAAAAATGGTTATGATAGAACGCCTATGTTACACAAACATATAGAAGTTGAAAATGCATCAGATAGTGTTACAATAGAATTAACTGGTGAAGATACTACATTCGGTGAAATATCTAATAAACCTACAACATATTGGTACGATATAACATTAAATGATACGAATACAATCATATGCTATAATGAAGATGGTGCTAGAGAATTTATCATCTACCCAGCAATAGGAGAGGAGAATTAATATGAACGATATTCTTATTGGTGAAATAACTATTGATGGTGATATAACTAGTACTGATATAAGTACACAAGGTATTATTGCTGGTGTTACTTTTGCTGAAAAAGGTGACAAAGGAGATAAGGGTGATAAGGGAGATAAAGGTGACAAAGGAGATAAAGGTGACAAAGGAGATAAAGGAGATACTGGTGCACAAGGACCTCAAGGTATACAAGGTGAACAAGGTATACAAGGTGAACAAGGTATACAAGGTGAACAAGGTATACAAGGTGAACAAGGTCCAAAAGGTGATACAGGTAATACTGGTGCAA
>Ga0265298_10000698_pt1 | contig 48902 bp, 74 predicted proteins | sample AusTroGonzalo_MG_3_FD_193486 | JGI IMG/M metagenome (GOLD analysis project Ga0265298, IMG submission 193486) | Bovine rumen microbial communities from tropical cattle in Woodstock, Queensland, Australia - Gonzalo_01 | ecosystem: Host-associated > Mammals > Digestive system > Stomach > Rumen ...
GCCGCTGGTGTGCGTCCTGCTGGTGTCCTGCTGGTGTCCTGCTGGTGTGCCGCTGGTGTGCCGCTGGTGTGCCGCTGGTGTGCGTCCTGCTGGTGTCCTGCTGGTGTCCTGCTGGTGTGTGTCCGAGGTAGTGTGTCCGAGTTGATCGGACACAGCTTTTCGGACACAGCTTTTCGGACACAGCTTTTCGGACACAGCTTTTCGGACACAGATCGCGCCGCCGTGCCGCATTTCTAGCACTATAGACACAGAAACTCGGACACAGTTTTTCATGGTCTTAATTGCGTTTCTTCCATTAGTAGCGCGAAAACCAGCGCCGCTGATCCTTGATCCTGATCCTTGATCCTGATCCTTGATTTTTTGATTTTTTTTTGATCTCGCGAGGCTTAGAGCCGTGCGGGTTTCGGCGGGATCTGATGTTATCTTGAAAAAAATCTTGAAAAAATGTGTTGACAAGTCTTTTCGTCCTGTGGTACACTTGCACCAGTAACACAAGTACACACGCACCACTTACAACAACGAAAAGGAGAAAAAACATGAGCAAAAAACCCAACACAGACCTCATTATGAACACTACACTCGGGATCGAAATCGAAATGACAGGAATCACACGCCGCCGCGCCGCTGAGGTTTGTGCGTCGGTCATGGGTGAAGGTTCCATAGTACGTGATACACATATCGAAGACGGTTATCACGCATGGTCTTGCTTTGATCCTCAGGGACGCCAGTGGAAGTTTGTTTCCGATAGTTCTATACGTGCCACTGGTCCCGATATGCAAACAGAACTTAATACCCCGCCGATCACATACGGCGCCGATATGGATAAATTGCAAGCGCTCATTCGTGAGCTTCGCGCCGCTGGTGCGGTATCTGGCGCGCGTTATGGCTGCGGCATACATATTCACGTATCAGGCAAGGAACACACGCCGCAAACCGTCATCAACTTTGCAAACCTCTTTTATAGCAATGACGCACTTATTCGCAAGTCTTTAGGCGTTGCGGAAACCCGCCAGCGCTGGTGCGCGCCGATCACGTCCGATCTTGTAAAGCAGTTTGTCGAAAAGCGCGACACGTTAGAACACGAGCACAAGCGCTTGACGTTCGAAAATCTCGCGGATGTATGGTATGAGCTTTACTCCTCACGTTATGAGGGACGCCATGACCACTACAATTCAAGCCGCTATCACATTTTAAACCTTCACAGATTCTTTTCGACACTTGGCAAGCCTTCGAACACAATCGAAGTAAGAGCTTTTAACGCCAGCCTTCATGCTGGTGAGGTCAGAGCTTATGCGCTTCTCGTACTTTCGATGAACGCCAGCGCACTCACACAAAAATATATCCGAGCACTCAAAAACCCCGTAATGGAAGCAGGCAACGAAAAGTACGCAATGCGCACTTGGTTGAATCGCATGGGTTGGACGGGTGAGATGTATAAAAACCCTCACAAACTTTTCATCGAACGTCTTGACGGCGACTGTGCAAACCGTTTCGGACGCTACAATGACCAGTACGGCGCCAGCAACAACAACGACGACAACGATCCAAACCCGCGTTTCTAAAGAAACGCATACCCGCCTAGAGGATAGCAAGCCAGCCCGATACTGGCGGCGGGTTTCCCCGAAAGGGATCAGGCACAAAAATTCGGGCACAGTTCCCGAGCACAACAACCAAAATTTTAGGAGGTAAAAACTATGTGTACTTACGCTATCAACTCACAATTCAACGGTATCGAGATTAACTTCGAGGACAAGCCCAGTTTATCAATTCGCGAGGCGATGAAGTCGGCGGGTTTCCGCTGGCACAACGTGAAAAAACTGTGGTACGCGAAGAAATCGGAAGAGCGGCTCGCACTTGCTCAGAAGCTCGCAAGCGGTCAGGAAATCGAGCACAGAAACTCGGGCACAGTTTCGGCAGCCCGCACAAATTCGGGCACAGTAGTTCGGGCACAGTCTGAGCCCGTCTCCCGCTACGGCGTGAAGGTCGGCGACATCCTGTTTGATGTTTGGGGCTATTCGATGACAATCGTTGAATATTACAAGGTTACAAAAATCCTTAGCCCCACAAAAATCGAGATCGTAGAAGTCGGGCTCCAGGCGGTCGAAGGATCGCAGGACAGTGGCGGCGGTCAGACAGTTCTCCCCGTGCCCGCTCGCGAGATCGGGGACAGGATCGAGAAACAGATTGTAAACCGCGGCGGTCGCTGGTACGTCAAAATTAATGACTCGGTTCATTTGACACCGTGGGACGGCCAGCCCCACTACGAAAACCATTTCGACTGATTCCAAAATCTTAGGCCGCGCTGGTGTGAAGTTTTCCGAGGTTCGATCCCTCGGAGCGGCCATCCCCAAACAGGGACACAAAAAAGAGGCACAAAAATTCGGGCACAGTTCCGAGCACAAACTTTACAGGAGGCACGCCATGAAAAAAGCAACCAGGACACAAAAACAGATCAAGGAACTCGCGACAGACATTTACAACGAGCTCGCACCGTGGGAACGGGTCGACACATCCGTTAAGGAGATCGCAGACACAATTAAAAACGATCCGCTCGCAGTCATCGAAGACATGGTAAAAAGATTTTGCCAGTGAAAAAGCTCGGTACCCGCTCAGAGAATGACACGCCAGCCCGATACTGGCAGCGGGTCTCCCCGCAAGGGACAAAAAACAAATAGGAGGTACACGCCATGATACAAGCGGACGTTTTCACGGGCTCAGCGATCGGCAGGATCACAAAAAGAACTTTCATAGTTGACGCGGCAAGCGTGCAGGAAGTCGAAGCAATGACCGAGGATTTCGAGCTTTTAACATTCGGTGAGGTCGTTAACATTGTAGCGGTCGAGATCTCAGACGAAGAAGCCGCCGAGCTCATCGAGTCAGGAGAAGCCGAGCTGATGAATTAAAAAAACTCGGGCACAGTTTTTAGGACACACAAAAAATTCGGGCACAGAAGCTCGGACACAAAAATTTCAGGAGGTAGTACCATGAACGACAACACAAACAAAACATTCAACACAATCCACGAGACATTTGAAGCAGCGAACCTGAAGAAGGAAGGACGCTACACAATTTTCACAATCTCGGACTTTGGATTCCCCGCAGCGATGCAGATCACACTGAAGGAAATCACAAACACCCGCTATGCGCAGTACGATGACGCAGTGAGGTTGGTGTTTGTCCTGAAGGGAAAGCGCAAGCTTTTTCAAAAATATTTCTACTCGACAAGCTTCATCATTTGCGAGGGCTGGGTCGACGTCGACAACAGCAAAAGCACGGAGCTGGTTTCAAAAGATTCGACATGCACCGTTACCCGATCGAAGTATTGTAGCTTTGACAGTCGTTATATTGACGACGCTGAGCAGTATCTTGATAACATCATCGCGATATACAAGAACTACCAGCGAGGCGTGAACGGTCAGCTCTACGCTTAAGGCACAAAAATTCGGACACAGTTTTGGATCCAGGGAGACTGGAAGCTCGGGCACAAAAATTCGGGCACAGTCTCCCAGCACAAAAAAGGAGGCACTTATTATGACACAACAAGAACTCAGAGAAAAGATCAGGTTAAGACTCAGAACCGCCAGCACGCCAGACATCGTTTCCATCTGGAACAATTATTGCGGCATCACAAACACAAACAAATTCATCAACTACATGGAAAATTTCGACGATGACTTCGAGAGCTGCACCCCGTCATGCATGGCAGCATGGTTCAAATTAAGCAAGGACGTGGAAGGCGACAACTTCAACACGAGCCGCGACTACTACTATAACAATGGCGGCGTTGGTCTTTCGTTCGATTACGCGAACTTTTCTTATAAGGGCGAGTACCAGTTCGAACCGTTTGACGAGGAGGCCGTCATAAATTGTATCATCGAGAAGCGAACCCACCTCGAGGACGAGCACATCGAGAAGCTCTTGGAAGAGTACGAGCCCAGCGACAAGGCCAGAGAAGAGGCCAACAAAAGAACAAGATCGGCCATCATCGGTTTCATGATCGAACACGCCGACGGAGACAAAGAGTTTTGGAATCTGAAGGTCAGCGACGAGGATCAAAAAGCCATCTATGAAATACTGGCGAAATACGACAGCGACGAGTACGACGATTCGATCCGCGGAGATCTGATAGTAGTCGAGGCTGAATAATAAGGCACAAAAATTCGGGCACACTTTTAGCAGCATTTAGGAGACTGAAAGCTCGAGCACAATAATTCGGGCACAGTCTCCTAGATCGGATAAAACAGAAAGGCGGTAAGATCATGAATTACAGGACAGAAGAAGAATTGAAAAAACGCGTTGATAGAATCGTCAAAAAAAAGCGATACTCAAAATATTTGCTTTGCGGAGATTACTATTCCTGCTTTACGAGGCTCTTTAATGAACACAATAAAATCATTTTGATGGTTTGCAAGGACTTCCTAAAATCCAGCGCACATGTATGCCCGCTGGAAGACATTTGCGGCAACATCAAATACGCACTTTACAACGAGCCCGATAATTATGATTTTTACATAGTCGACAAGAAAAACCTCACAGTAACAGAGACAGATCCCACGCACCTTAAAAAGATACGCGAGCAAAACAAAAATTAAGGCACAGAAATTCGGGCACACTTACAGCCATGCGGGTTTCAGCAAAAAAAGTTTTGAAAAACACTTGACAGAACTCTTTTCGGGTGCTATGCTTACAACACAATCAAGTACGGTCGTAGCCGTAGTAAACAAAAATCCAGGAGGTACGTGATATGAATAAGAAATTGACAGGAGTGCTCATAGACACCACAAACAAAACAGCCCAGAAGCTCACCATCGCAGACGAGCTCAATGAGTTTTATAACATTCTCAAATGTAGGACGATCGACATCGTAACCAGAAACATCGGCGCAGGACGTTCAAAAAAAGCTTTCGACATCATCTGTGATGATGAGGGTTTATGCAACAACGATCCTCTCATCTCGGCTATAAACAACCTCGGAACGCCGATGCTCGTCGGTAATCTGTTCATCACAGGCACCACTGATACAGAAGGCAATCTTACAAGCCTTTCAGAATCTGATATACAATTCATCCTTAAGCGCTGCCAGATACTTTGCACAAACAAGCACTTAGACGGACTGATGATGCTCACGCAGTGTGAGTACTAAACAAAAAATTATTAGCCGCGCGGTGGCGCTTCTCCTGAGGTTCGATCCCTCAGGGCGGCCGTTTAAAAAAAACAAGGAGGTAACAACTATGAAAAAAGCACAGACGCTCATAAGGTTTATCGAGAACGGCGAAGGCCAGGCGATGTTATTTGACGGGGAGCTCACAATCGAAGGCCACAGAATCAAGGGCACTTGGAACGGGATCAAAACAAGTATTCTCCTCTCCGACATCACATCTATTACAGCAACAATCCAGGAGGTAGAAGCATGAATAAACTCGAGATGGCGGCGCAGATCGTCGAAGGTAGAAACAAGACTCATTTTGTAGGAGTCAGCGAGTATTACAAGGATTACAGAAGGCTTTGCCAGCTCTCACTAAAAGAACTGATCAAGGTCTATCAAAAGGAGGTTGGTGTTATGAACACAGAAAACAACAAAAAACTTTATGTATGCTACGGATCAAACTTGCACATCGGACAGATGGCGCACAGGTGCCCCGACGCTAAGGTCTACGGATCAGGTGTTATCAAAAATCATCGACTCGTTTTCTACGGAGTTGCCAGTATCGAGCCTCATAAAAATGAGGACTGCCCCGTCGGAGTATGGGAGATCACAGAAGCCGACGAGGAAAACCTCGACATTTACGAAGGATGGCCTCATCTCTACCGCAAGGAGACCGTAGAAGTCGTCATGAGCAACGGGGAGACCGTCAAAGCTATGGTCTACATCATGAACCGCAGCGGCCGCGAATCCATGCCGACGGATGGTTACTACGACACAATCTTATCTGGCTACAGATCATTCAAGCTGCCGATCTCTTATCTGACGAACTGCGTGAAGCGCGTCAGAAAATCTAACCCCCATCTCGGATATATAAGATCAAGCGAGCGTGCGTCGTTGACAAAGCTACGGGTATAGCCGTATAATAATAGGCGCTGGAGCAAAAAAGTTCTGGCGCCTGTTTTTAGGCACAAAAATTTAGGCACAGTTAGGAGGTGGCCATCATGAAAATAAATCCGAATCCGAGCCCTCTTGAAAAGGCACGTCGCGCCGCAGGCCTCACGCGACAACAACTCGCAGATCGCTCAGGAGTAAGTATAAACACACTTCAATCTTGCGAGCAAGGCAAACGCAATATAAACCGTTCGCCTGTCGAGGATGTTCTGTCTATCGCGGAAGTTCTTAACGTGCCGATCGCTAGCATCCTGAACGAAAGGAGCGACCATGCCTAAGAAGAACGCGAACCCGACTGCTTTCGAGATCGCCCGCCGATCCGCTGGCCTGACGAGAAAAGAACTCTCCGAACGCTCAGGGATCCCGCTCCGAACCATCGAAGCATACGAGCAGCGGAAGAACGATATCAACTTAGCAGCCGTCGGATCAATAAAAAGAGTATCTGACGTCCTGGGATGTAGGATCGAGGATATCATCAGCAAAACATAACAACCAAAAAAGGCAGCGGTCATCCGCTGCCTTCTCTTTTACTCTGCCAGTTTTGCGAGTTCCTCTTTTAAGTACACATAATCCATGCACAACCTCGAAACTTTTTTGTAATAACTAAGGCCATAATCCTCTTTTTCTTTTTCGCTCCTGTTGCTTGTCTCAAGCTCATGAATTATGCTGGCCGTTTTGTCGCCTAAGGACTCAGCCTCTTCGGATGTGAGCAACTTAATAATATCCTGTTCCATCGCGTTCTCCTCTCAGTTCGGGCACAGTGTGTCTCAAAAACTGTGCCTAATACCCCAGCCTTTCAATGGCCTTTTCTCTTACTGCATCGTCATCCGAAAACCTATCAAGATTATTAAGGATCCATTTCTTGATGCTGGCCGAGGATACAACGCCGTTCTCTTTCATGACAATATCAAAAAGTTTGTCGTCATCAATCCCGTACAAAATATCTCCGCTCAGTAATTCGCACGCCACAGAAAACGCTTTTTCGTAATCAGGTTTTTCCATTTTATCTCTGCCTCCTTTCGGGCACAGTGTGTCTCAAAAACTGTGCCTTAATTCTCGAAGATCTGTTTCAGAATCTCGAAGCACTCCGCTGCGGTGAGATCATCGGTGAGCTTTCCGTAAGCAGCATTATCCTGAACGGTTGCATCGTGCATATCCAGGACCTCAAGCAACTTGTGATCGGATCCAGAACTGAAGGTTACGCTCATCGGCGCGAAGCCGTTCATGAAATCTTCCTGGCGGTATTTGCCGTGCACGTCGATCCTGAACGGGAAGTTCGCCCAGTCAATATCTCTGGCGGTCAGCGCTCCGAAGGGAGTCGGCCTGAGCTCCTCTCTGAGGTTGAAAAAGTACGGGTACCCCGCGTTATCCAGAAGCTCTTCCAGCTTGAAAATCTCCTCTGTTTCAGGGTGTTCTGCTCTTACCTCTGCCATAATTTTAGTCTCTTCTAACATATTCATCATCCTCCTTGTGTTATGATATCAAACTTTTCGTAACATTTCCATCACTTGCTGTTCTGCTGGCGTGATCTCTATTCTCTTGAGGCAATCGGGGCAAAAGAACGGTGTCGAGAAATCGGGTACCGCTGGCCTCGGAACCTCCCAGATCTTGCCACAATTAATGCAAGTTTTCTGCTCCGTCAGAAAGCTTTTTGCATCAAACCGCTGCATTTTTCGCCTTCCTCCTTTCGTACTCTTCGAGAATCTGTTGAACCTTTCCCCTCTGAAGCAGCATATACAATCCCTTCTTCCAGTATCTGTTCTGCGTACTGTAGCTGCAATGGTTCTCGCGACAAATGCTGTCTTTATCCATGCGGTCGATGTATCGGTTCTCGAGGATGTTCCGAGCGAGAATCTCATCCTGCGTCGTTGTCGGCATCAGATCAAGCACGCTCATCAGCTCCGTGAGAAGCCTTGAAGCCTCGCTGATCTGGAACTGGATCTCATGCTCGATCTCTTCCAGCCGGAACAAAACCGCTGCCGACGGTATCGCATCGCTGTATCCTGCTCGAGGCATCCCGTCAAGCTTCGGGGACTTGATCGGCGAAAACTCATCTCGGATCTTCGCGTGCCTGCGTTCAAGGATCCTCTTGCGGTTGATACAGTCCCTGTACTGGAACAAATAGTTATCGAGTCGTTCCGCATCTGGCGTGAGCGGTTTGTCGTAGTCAACAATCCTGTGCTGTTTGCGCTTCATTCTCACCCTCCTTTACATCGGGCAACTCGGGTGCTGCCAAAAAGCATATCGAGTCGCCATAAATCTGAATCTGCTGTAGTGTCCGAGTTCTATCATCAAAATCTTTAAGCGGAAAACCTCTGCTCCTGAGCTCCTTAACGAGTAGCATTATGCTCTCGCAAAGCGTCGCTGTCGGAACCTCTGAGAAACTAGGCTGCGGATCAGGCCTGTCAAAATCAAACCGCCTGCTCCTCTCTGAGGCATGACGTCTGTTTCTGTTCATGTCTCGCCTCCCTCTCCGTGCTCCTCCTGCGCTGCCTTCCTGAGTCTCGCGATAATGTCGTCGACCGTGGGTGCCTGCTCTTTTGTGTTCTGCCCCTGGTTCTGAAGCACAGCAGTCAAGACGATGTTTCCTCCAGCCACAGCGACGTTGGGATCTCCGACCATATCGAACACGATATGGTAAGCCGTAGCAAAAGTCTCAGCCAAAGTCGTTATTGCGTTTTTGTAATCCTGGTCCATCTCTCAAGCCTCCTCTACTTTACTGAGCAGCTCCGTATCTCCGATATCAGCCCTTGCTATGCTAACCTTGTACGGGATCGGTTTCGAATATCCTGCGATCTGGCCTTCTCTCGGCGTGATCTCGATCGTAATATGAAACGGTGTCTTTTGGATCACTCGGCCATCATACTCGATCAAGGCCAGCGGAACCGCATCAACATTACTCATCGGCATTGCAGCAGCCTCATTACTGGGTCTCGGACAGCGACAATAAATAATCTTGTCGCCATCCGAGAACGCGCCATAGTTTCTGATCCTCCTGCGGTTCCATTTGCTGTAGTTCTTCTCGTAAACTCCTCTGTATGCAAAGCCTTCTGTTGAACTCATTCGCTCGCCCCCCTCATATCTGCTCCGCATATCGAGCAATAATTTGCCTTTCCCGATATAGCTTCTACTCCACCGTCATATCCGCACTTATTACATATACCGTCTACCCACTTACCTTTTGGTCTTTCGGGTTCGATTGCTGGTAAATTTTGTATTGCTTCGTAAACTTGAAACTTGTACTCTTTGCCCTCTATTGCTTTCAATGCCGCTTCTCTGTCTATACAATTCATTCGCTCGCCCCCTCGGTAACGCTTTCCTGTATGATTTCAGTTGGAACTGGAATCTCTGTCGGATCAGGAACAAAGGTAGCGACACCATCTCGTAACATCGGAGCAAAGTTACTGTTAGCGATGATCTTCTCGTATGCGTAACATTTAGCCTCCAGCTCTGCGCAACGTTTAGTCATGTTAACTTCTGTTATTTGCTCGGTAGCCCATTCAAATATGACCTTTTCAGCAGCTGCTATTTCTGCGGAGCCAGACAATACATGAAAATCATAGTCATCGCCCTTACTCCTGTATGTTGCCGTTTTAAGCCTTCTGATTAAATCGTCAATATTCATATCTTCGTACCATCCTCTCTGTAAAAAGTATGTTTATCCGCATCTTTTGGATCCGCGACTTCTTCCCAGTTAATCACGCGAGCTCCAGACGATATCTTAAAAGCAAAGTATTTCATAATCTCCTCGGCTCTCTCCATCGTTTCCGTGGATCCGATAACGACTTGATCGTTGCTCACCATGTTTGCTATGATCTCAACGCCATGTTGTTCGTTTGCGAGCCATATTGTTTCAACGTTGTCAAAGTTTACTATCTTGCTATCTTGATCGACTATAATCATTCACTCGCCCTCCTTCGCCCATTCTCTTGTAAATGGTTCGTTCCACCACGCTTCAGTGAAAAACGTTCCATTGCTGGATGGCGTTTCATCTAACCCATAAGCACAAATCATATTGACATCTTCTGCTTGCTTAAAAAGAACCTCCCCGCAACCAAACACGGCCTTGAGCACATCTCCGTTTGTAGCCCTATCGGGGATCTTTATCCTCTCAGAAGCATGTAGGGGCTCATGTTCCGTATTTACCTTTTTAGGGTAAAAATCCAAGCTCCTATTTGCGTCTAGACAAAGATAGATTTTATCCATGATTTCTTGTGCTTTTTCAAAATTTTGATATGTTCCTATAAGCACCCTCGACTCAGTATCCATGCTTGTAATGTATGCGTAAATTTCATAAATGTTGGCATCTTGGATTTTCCATTCTAAGTGTTTTCTTACGGTTTCGATCCGAATCACATGGTCACTATTTATAATTGCGCCTGTTTCTGTGCGTATAAACATCTTCACTCCTCCATTGCTTTCTCGATCTCATATAGTGATCGCGTGATGTTGTTTATCTTAGTGATGTCGTAAGCGATCTCCGAATCGTAATAATTGTTCTCGGCCGTTTTCATCTTCCTGTGGTAAACGATCTTCTCCTTGTTCTCTGCCTTCATCCTCTCTGTGAGATCGAGGAGAACTGCCTCGGCTTTGTAGAGCGTGCTCTTTCTGAACTTGATCAACTCTGCGCCCTCCTGGACTGCGAGTTCCTCTTCCATCCTGTTTGCTAAGCGCTCTTCTTTCTGTCTCACAATCTCGAGAACGCGATCCACTCCGAAGATCAGCGTCAGCTCATTCGCCGTAACAAGGACGTCTGCCAGCTCCTCAACCACGTGAGAATCATCTCCCTCGTATCGGTTCTTAAGGAGCTGCTTGATAAGCTCAGCCATCTCCTTAACAAGCTCGGCCATCTCCTCGATCGCCTTGTCGGTCTGTCTCTCGGCTCCATAAAACTTAATCGCCTTTTTCAATATGTCTGCTTTCATGCTCATTCTCCTTCTGGAATATTTTTTGAATATTTGAGTTCGCGTTCAAGGAACTTGTAATGATTCTCGATAAACCCTTTCCACTCCGCATCACTGGTCATAATTATCTCTGCAACCTCAGAAGGGAACGTCACGACTGCTGCTCTGCCTCCAGCCTTGTTGATCTTCTCGATCGTTTCTTTCTGAAGCTGCGATATCTTTCCGAAGTACGGCCGCTTAACTTCAAAGCCGTAAAACTTGCCGTTATAGACCATGTTTATATCGGGGATCCCGCCTCTGCTATACGGACCCGCTGCCGCTTTCCAGATAAACGCCCCGTGACAAGAGCTCTCAAGGAACTTTTTGATCTCTGTCTGGTACACGCCCTCTGCTGGTATGCGATCCCTGAGGTACTTGATCGCCTCATTCCTTGTCTTGCATATCCTGAATGAAAGCAGGTAAATCAGCGCAGCTTCGAGCCCTATGAAGTGTTCTATGTCTGACTCTTTTCGGCTCATCCCTCATCCTCCTTCTCGGTCTCTACGTGATCAGCTCTGATAACAAGCCACTGATTCTCATCAGGGAAAATCTCTATGACCTCTGCATCCAGGTACGCCTTGTATTTCTCTTCCTCGCTAAGCTTCAGCTCTATCGAATTGAAAGCACATACGCCTTCAGCATCCATGACCTCAAATTCTACGCCTGCGCATATACAATTCGTTATTTCTCTTACCTTCATTTGTGCCTCCTCTGTGTCTTAACTTGTGTGCCTCATAAACTGTGCCCGAATTATTCGTCCTTGTCGTACCGCTTTACCTCCTCGGGTTTGTCATCTGTTTTACATCGACGCTCATGTCCTTGACCATCATCCTGAGCTTTTCCATCTCGTCTGTCAGATATCGGATCTGCTTTGATTGCTCGTCGACTTTGCCTGTAAGCTCATTTACTACTTTGGTAAGCTCTCTCGCATCCACCGTTACTCTCCTTTCAAATAATTCCTCTGAGTCCTAACCGCTCATGCAACGACTTGTCCTGTTTGCGATACAGACTCGGGATCACTACCCATGCAAGCACGTTTCTGTTGGATTTTGATCTCCAGACCTTTTCCCAGGGATCCCAAAAGTACCAGGTTTTCTTTTTGCTTTCCCATGCGATGTATTCGTAGTTATAACTCTCCTGGGATCCCCAGAGTGTTATTCCATAGTAGACGTCGCTTTCCTCAGGTGTTTCGATCTCGGCGTAATGCCAATCATCCGTCCAGCCTTCCTCGATGAGATCCTTCTTCTTGTGCCTCGGGATCGGATACTGAGCCTCGAGTCTTTTCAGTTTTGCTTCAGGAAGGAAGTCCTTAATCGTCATCTGATCAGCCATCACATCGCCTCCTTGCTTATGTACGCAATAACGTTCGAAGGCATTTCCTTCGGGATCCATTTCCCGTCCAGGTATGCCGCCCCCAATAATCTGTTGTAAGGCAGCGGCTTTTCGGAGATGTCCTTGAAAACCAGAAGGACGGTGTACTTTTTCAGAAACTCCGAGTACATAGCGTTGACCTTCCCTCTCAGCTCGTCCATGACGGCCGCTGCCTCAGGTACCGAGAATCTCTCAAAGAGTGCTACGCTGACCCTCGCTCCGATCCTGTCTCTTGCATACAACTGTTCGACTTCCCGAACAAACTTCCTTGTTTCCTCTTCCTCATCCATGGGAACATAGATGTCCGAGAACGATCTGATCTTTATCATCTGAGATGCAAGATCGAAAATGTTACTTTTGAGTGCTTCGTATGCAACTCGGTATCTGCCTGCCAGATCCGCTGCGGAACACTTTTCGGTGTTCGTTTTGTACCTGAGCACTAGAGCCTCTAAGCTTTCACGTAATTCTTCGTAGCTTTTCACAATGTAACTCCTTTCGAGTGTAGCCACTTTTGAAAAAATTAGTGGCTACACCTGAAACCCGCATGGTTCTAGGGTTTGATGCCATTTGTAGCCTGTAGCCACTTTTATTTTGAAATACACAATGTAAAAATTGATTATGTGCATTACTGTGTAACATTTCGTTTTGTATATATACCACTATAAAATAGTGGTAACAGTGGCTACATTTATATAAAATAGGGCTATAAGCCTTGATTTTACTGGGTTTTTTATGTAGCCACTTTTGTAGCCACTAGCGTAGCCACTAATAAAAAGTGGCTACGCTTTAACTAAACGGAAGAGCTTCCTGTTCAAACGGATTTTCATCGTCGACACCGTTCGGGATCTGTTGCTCATCCTTGACGAACGGATTCAGGTTGAACTCAATCATCCTGCAAACCTTACCGTCAACACGCTTGTTAACACCGTATCTCTTCTTGCCCTTCTCGTCCTCGGAACACGACACGATCTTTTTCTCAGCAAGAAACTTAAGTGTTTTTCTCGGACTATAGCCCGCTTTACTGAGCGTTTGGTTAAACAACGTAGGGAAGATGTATGCCTTGCCTTCCAGAGTGATCACACCGTATCGCGTCCCGACCACATGATCATCGAACATTGCCTTGTTTGATAAGATCCAGTCCACGAGGAACTGTGTTGCGTTCTCGTTTACGTCCTGGGACTCCTCGGTGAGCTGCTCGCTCAGAATCGTCCTTGCCATGTCGAGCGACCGCTTGTAGGCCTGCTCTGAATACACAAGTTTCTGCTTGCCGTTGTCGTTCACAGGAGGCTCATCCTCGGCCTCTGAGAAGATCCATGACTGAATCATTACATCTGCTGTCGCGACGGCCGCTATGCCCGCCACGTGCGATCCCACGGCGCCTTCTGATGCCACAAAAACATCTTCGGTCATCTTGACGTACAGATCGTTGATCTCTCGCTCGTCTGTATTGATCAAATGATCCATGAAGTCTTTGCCTGCGTGCCCGTAGGTTGTCGCTGTGAACTGGTGCATCGCAGATGCCTCGCGTTCATCCTCAAATGGTCCTCCGTATACCTCCAGAACACGCGTCGACACGCCCGTCTGAGAAGTGTCAGTCGACAACGGCTCTTCGCCTGTCGCTAAGCAAACAGTCCTCCACGTGTTAAGCTGCTGTAAGCCGCCTGCCTTGCTTCCTCTGGCACGCCCAGTACCTGAAGCCAGCATATAAACGATCTTTTCGATGTTTTCCTGTTTGTTGCCTGCGAGCTGTCGTTCGTCGATTCCCATCGGCAAATCGTTGTAGAAGCCTGCCATCCTCTCCAGCGCTACTTGCGTAGCATTGAAGTTGACCATGAGCTTCTCGGGATCTCCCCAAACAGAAAGCGCTGCCTTGAGAGCTGCGGTCTTTCCGCCTCTGCTATCGCTCCAGTTGTAAACAAAGAATATTCGCTGAGAAAGAATCCTCAGTAACGGTGCTGTGAACGATGCTGCCAGGATAAACCTGAACTTGTCTCGTTGCCTGTGCGGAGCCATCGTCTTGATCCATGTGCTGCGGTCTCCGCTCGTGTGATATGCCGCAGCCCAGGCCCTGAGTGAAACGTCGATATCCAAAACAAGTCCGTCTGCGTGACCAGGAAGGAAGCGTCCGTTCGACTGCCATCCAAAAGTGCTTGTCGACTCCGACTTACTGATGACGTCGATATTCTCGGCCTCAAGAGCTTCGAGGAACCTGACAACGCCCTTCGCGTTCTCGCTTGTTACCGTGCATCCGAGGTCTGCCAGAACCGTGATGTTCCTGCTGGTGAACACTGTCGACCTCGGAAAGATCGCTGTCTGCCAAAGTCCATCTCTCTTGAACGCGATCTCGATCTTCTCTTCGCCCGTCTCGATACTCTTAAGCCTCTGTATGAGAATGATCGGGGTCTTGCATATCATCGTGGGTATGACCTTCTTCTCGTCGATATGACTGATCCCAGCTTCAGAGTACATCCAGCCTTCGGGCTGCCTGAGGTTTACAGGAGCGCCCTTGACCGCCTCAGGAATGATGTCCGTTATCTTCCCGAGGTCGATCTTCCTTGCGTTCACGATCGCGCTCTTGATCTTCGCTTCCGCGTCGTCCTTGCCGTACTTGATGAACAGCTCCGAGGGATCCTTGACACCGAACTCATTACAGCTCCACGTGTATACATTGCCTGAGAAATCGCTCTCCGAAAGGATCCTGCACACCTTCTCCACAAACGTATCGCCGCCCTTGTCGGGTTCCTTGTGGATGTAGACCTCGAGGCCGTCAAGCGCGCTGATCATCGGCGCCTTGAAATTCGATGCCCCAGGAACTCCAAACGTCGGGAACGAAAGGTACCACATCGTTTGCGTGTCGCTCTCTCCCTCCACAAGACAAACGCTTCCTCCATCCCTTACAGCTTTGAGCCTCCATAATCCGTAAAGCGTGAGCTTGCCCGATGATCCAAAGCTCCAGCGGAACTCCTTGTGAGCATATCGCTTGCGGAACACGGGAGCCTTAAGCCCTGTCTCGTCGTAGTAGGGAACCTTCAGGAACTGCGTTCCGTTTCTGTCCTTGCCTGTTTCGACGCGACACACGTTCTTTAGGAAGTCCTCAGGGAGCCGCTTCTGAAGTGCGTACTCCTGAAGAGTTAAGCTCTCCAGGGAATTGCGCTCCTCCTTCGGTTTCGGCTCCTGAGTCTTCCCGTACTTAAGGAGAATCTGTTTGTAAGCTTCTTTCGTGTCGATGTTGTTAAGCTTCGCCCAGAAGGTCACGAAGTTGCCGTCGATACAACCGCAGAAGCAATGACATTTTCCCGTCCTGATATCTGCCGTAAACGAGTCCTTGTTATCGTCATGGAAAGGACACTTGCCTAAGATGCGATCGCCCGTGATCTTAGCGTTCTTGATGACCGCCCTATACTCTGCGGAGTAATCGACGAAATCGTCGATATTAATCTGATCTGTTGACTGCATCTATAACCTCTTTCCTGTGAGGAAGAGCTCTCGCTCCTCCTCACACCAGATATCATTTATTTGAACGGAAGCTCTGCGTCGACGCCCTGAGGAACGTTCATGAATCCATCATCGCTTGCTGTCGACTCCTCATAGTCGCCGCTCTCGACCTCGATCTCGGAGTTACGAGCCTTGAGGTCCATGGCCATCTGTCTTGCGGCTTCTCTCTGGTTCTGATCGAGCATGTCGACAAACATAAATGCTGCTCTCGAATAGTCGATGCCGTCCTTACTCTTCTCGCGCTTGAGTGTGATCTTGGTCACTGCGTCATAACTCCTCATGCCCTTAAGGACGATCTTTTTTCCGATGTAGTCACGCATGAACTTAAGCGATGTCGGAGGAAGAGAGATCAGAAGCGGAATAGGGTTTCCTTCTCTGAGGAAGTATATGCGGTGCATGTTTTTACACTGCTTGCCTGAGCCGTCGTCTGCGAACTGGTTGTAAGGGCAGCCCTCACAGTTCTTACACTCTCCCGACTCTCTCACGATACCGAGCTTACCGTCCATTGATGAACAGTCGGGAGCCTCATTGCCTCCATTGAACTTGTCCTTCCAGAAGGCGTTGATCGGATGATGATAAAGAATTACGCCCGTGAGATCCTTCACCATGTCGGGGTTATCCTCATCTTCACTGGGTACCTCGAACGCGAGGCCCCCGCCTGACGGGATCTTAACTCTGTCGAACGGGATCGAACCGAGCCCGTCCATCTCCTCAGCGATCGCTGTTGCGAGATCGCCATCCATCGTCTGAAGGTTGAACTTACCTTCTGCTACAGTCATTTCATTCTTAGCCATAATTTATGCCTCCTCTTTTTCTGTTGCGGGAAATGCTTTCCCCTTCATAAAATGTGTAATGAAGTACTCCTTCTTGTTGACAAGATCGTCCAGCTCCTTCTGCTTCTCTCCGATCTTTCTGTCAAACAACTGGAGTATGCTCTGCTCGCTAACGGCGAGCTCGTTTTCATCGCAATAAACCAGATCCCATCCCTCGGTGTTCGCATTGAAGTAGAGGAACTGAATTGTAGGCGGCGAGCTCCATCCTCCTTCCTCGTAGTACGCTACAACCAAAGTCGGCAGCTCCTTGAAGTTTGCAAAATCGACAATCATGCCAGGATAAATCTTGTCATCCTTGTCGTATGAACTGCTACTAGATCCCTTCTTCAGAATCTTTACCGAATCGCCGACCTTGAAAGTGTCGATTCTTTTCGCCTGCCTGAGGTCTATTTGCATCTTAATTCCGTTGATCTCGACCTCTCTCATAAACTCGTTGTTGCTCTCTGACATGCTTATTCCTCCTCTTAAATCCTGTTTGCCTGCGCCCTCTTAAGAGCCGCAGTGTTCGCCTTTGTTCTCGAGATACCGAGCGTCTCATAGCTCGAGATCACTTCGCTGAGCTCTTCGGGGAGCTCGCCCTGTTCTTCCACGATGCCTTTGCATGTGCTGTTCAAGGTCCTGGGATCTACCTTCTCGACGATGATGTCTCCGAAGCCCTGTTCTCTGAGCCTCTCGAAGAAGTCGATGCCCTTCTCACAAAGCTTTTCCTCTCCGATCTTCGAGTAATAGGTCTCCTGCTTCAGGGAGTAGTTATAACCATCAACTACCTCTGAAGGTTTCTCCTCGTCGATCATGACCTGACAAATCTGCTGCTCAAGCTTTGCGGTCTCCTCGTTGTTTTCCTTCGTTGCCTTCGCGAGCTCTGCCTTTTTGTCAAGACACGCCTGATACTCGCGGATCAACTCATCCAACTCATTCATATTCACTGCCTCCTTCTTCTGTGAAAAACTGTCGCCAGTTGTCGACGATAGCGTTTGCTAAGTCCTGTTTGCTCTCGAGCGCCCTGTAGATGTCGCGGTCAACTGAGTGCTCAACAACCAGGTGAATGTAGGTACATGTATTCCGCTGCCCGATCCTGTGGATACGTGCTAAACTCTGGCTGTAGGCTGCGTAGTTGAAGTTTGCCGAATAGTAGACGCACGTGTCGGCCGCCGTGAGCGTGATCCCGAGGCCTGCCGTGTCGATCTGAGCGAGGAAGATCATCGTGTCGGGGTTTTTCTGGAAATCCTCGACGATCGGACCTCTTTCCTCGATCTTGATGTCTCCGAAGATCCTCTGGTACCCGATACTCTTTTTCTCGATAAGCTTAGTGATCAGGTCGATCTCGGTTCTGAACCGACAAAAGATCACGAGCTTCTTATTCTCTCCGAGCACGTAGTCATCTATGATGTCCTCGAGAGCCTTGATCTTGCCGTCGAACACGAACTCGGGGTTGCCTTCGTCGGGCTGTAAGAATCCTCCTGTGAACTGTTGAAGCCTCAGGAGCTTCGTGAGCACTGTTGGCGCCGTAACCTTGCCTCCGTTATCCAGCTCCATGAAAGAATCGCGCTTCAGTCTCTGATACATAGTCTTTGATTTTCCCTCGAGCGGGATGTTTCGGGTTTCAAACATCTGCTCAGGAAGATCGAGCGCCTCGTCCTTCGTTACTCTGTATCCGATCGAGTATTCCTTGCGGATGAGCTCATCAAGATCTCGGTATCCGACTACCATCTTTTTGTTGAAGCCTCCCATGATCGCGTACCGACCACGGAAAGCGTAAAAGTTTGTTCCGAACACTGTCGGATCCAAGAATCGGTACTGAGAGAAGATGTCGATCGCGCCATTCTGAACAGGCGTTCCTGAAAGAATGAGCTTGTAATGCGTGATATCTCCGAGCTCGTGCATGGCCTTACTCTGTTTCACATCATGAGTCTTGATTCTCTGAGACTCATCTGCTATCAGGAGATCGGGGTTCCACGCCTTCAGCGCCTCATACACGCCCTCTCGCCACACATCCTCGTAATTGATAGTCGCGATCTTTAGAGCCCGAGTATGGTCATTCTGTAACGCGGAGAGTGCCTTTAGTCGCTTCTCTTTGGTGCCGAGCAGTATGGCCGTTTTGTACGGGAAGTTTGCGAACTTTCCGAGATCTTCAGGCCAGACGGGACAAACCGACGTCGGTGCAACAACCAGGACCTTGTTGATCGCGCCCATCTGATACATCGCGCCCATCGTGGCTATCGAGGTTAGAGTTTTACCCGTTCCCATTTCGAACAGGAAGGCGAATCCTTTGTTCTCTGCCATGTTTCCTCCTATTCAACGATCACACACGGAGCCCACGTAGTTATGACAACGTTCTTGTTGGTTCGCGGGATTTCAAGATCCACCTTGCCTCCGTCGTTCCTGTGAGCTTTTGCCTTACGGCCTACTAGGATTTTTGTCCCGCAGTTAATGTCTACATCTTTCATCCCGAAGAGCTGGATGTCGTTCCCGATAATTGAAGAGAACGTGCAACCCGTGATCTTGATGCCCTTGTGATACATGTCGTCCACGGAAACTGTGTGAGTCCCGATTCCGTTGGGGCAATCCTTGATCTCACATCCGATAATGGCGATATCGCAGCAGTGCGTCCCGTCGTAACACGGGGCATTGCTCTTCGCTCCCTTGACTGCTAAGCCGTCCTTGTTCGCGAAGTCGATCTGGATCGCCTCGCGGTACTCTCCTCCGTCCTTCGCGGTCTGATGCTCACATGAGCAGCTCAGGATATGAACGCTCTTGCAAGCGTTCAGCTCGATAGAGTGATATCCCTGACATCCCCAAATCCTGACATCTGAGAACTTAATCTTCTTTCCGTGGAAGAGCGATATCACGTTGGCAGCGGCACTGTTGGTGTTTGCAAAAAACGATCCACCCGACCACTCGACATCGTGAACGCCCTTATACTTAGTCGTATCAGGAGTGACATAGAGTTCGAGCATCCGTCCTTCATGCATGCGATCAAAGACCACTTCCTTCTCACACTGAACTGTTGTGTTGCTATAGAGGACCAGCGGAGCAACAAGCCTGTACGTACCTTTCTTGAACTGGATCTTGCGATACTTTTTGAGCGCTGCATTAATCTCCTTCGTGCTCATGTTCGGAGTGATCTCTTTCATCTGCGTGCCTCCATCCTCTCGAAGTACTTCCGCTGCCTCAGCTCTTCCTTCTTGATCCTCTCGTTATCCTTCCTCTTAATCGAGGACCCGACCACGAAGCCGATCAGGAAGAACGCCAGTGCTGTTGCAAAAATGATGATGAAAAATAACATTACGCCTCCTTCTCTGCGGGCTCGCTGGGCTCTGCGGGCTTAACCTTGATGAATTTTGCCTTACAGTCGTTGTAGCCCTTCTCATAGCCTTGCTGGTAAATCTTGTCGAGCATCGCGGTCATCTGCTCATTGTTGTAACCTTTGATCCTGCGGTAATCCGCTCTCGACATCTTTGCTGCTTCTGCCATAAACCTCATCCTCCTTTTCTGGTGAAATTAAACCGAAGGTCAAAAGTGCCATGTTTGCCCCTCGGGTTTGGTGCTTAAACAACTCGCTCTTAACGGGGTACTTGTAAAGAGCGATCGGCTCTTCTCTGAGCCTTTCCTTGTTGACCGCATCTACAACGGCGTTCAAGCTACGTCGACGCGCTTCGATAGGTTCGGGCAGCCTCACAAGCCTTGCCAGCTTGTTTAAAAGATCTGCCGTGACGGTTCCCTCGATACAGTGCCTCTGTCTGTTGTACCTCGTAGCGTTCCAGCTCTTAATTATGTTGTAGGTGTACGTATCAACCTCGATCATGATGAGGGTGTCTCCCTCAAGCTTCATCTTCATTCGTCGTACTCCTTGTAAAATGCGTGACGACCAAAGTCGAACAGATGTTGCAAGTGCTCTGAGTGCCATGTGGGATAGTCGACAATGGTTCGGAAATAAGTAGCGCCCTGGGACTCGTCCCAGCCGTTCAGAACCATGTCGAGAGCTTCGTAGCAGTCATCGTCTGGAACTACCGAGTAATAACGTCCATCCAAGATCGGGGAGAACTGGCCTTCCGCGAAGATCACGCCCTCGATCGTGTTGGGATACTTCTTGCCCTCGAGCCTGTTGAGCACGACGCGCATCACCATTGCCTTGCCTTTCAGCGGTTCGCCCTCGGCCTCGGCCATCGTGATCTGAAGCAGCATCTTCCGCTCTTTATCCGCGAAACTGTAAACGGGATCAGGCTCTCCTATAACCTCGGGACATCCAGGCGTCGGCTCTGGTGTAACCTCCACTGTCGGTTCAGGAGTGGCCGTCGGGACTGCCGTCGGCGTCGGTATTGATGTAGGTGTGGGGATTTGTGTTGGGATTTCAGAAACCACTGTTGCCAGTGGAACCATAGATGCCTGAACAACCTCAGGCTCTTCGTTACCTCCTGTAAGAGTAGGACTCGCGATACACTGGTATGCGAGTAAGATAAATGTTGCGATAATGCAGATCAGTGCGGTTATCTTTTCGGCCTTCTTAAGGGCCCTGTCCGTTTTGTTACCGTATCCTCTCATTTGCCAGCTCCTTCGCTTCCCTTTTTTTGATGACGTCCAGACATGCCTGCGTGAACCGCTCCCGATATCCGTCTGTCAAAGTTACTTTGATCTTGATTTGAACAGTTCTTTTCATCAGGTTATCTCCTCAGCAACGCGATAAGTTACTCGCGGGCAAAAAAAATGTCGCTGGGATTCGGAATCTCGAGAAGGCTGATCATTTTCTCGATCTCGTCACTTCGAAAAACGCCCTTTTTCATTTTTTCGTAAAAGGTCTTCTCGGTTATCCCAATAGCGTCTGCAACCTTGCGTTGAGACATTCCGCGCTTTGCAATAATCCCGCGGAGCTCATCAGTTCTTATCATCTTTTTGTGTGCCTCCTTCCTTGTTGGTGCCGTGTCAAGTTGTTTTACGAGTTACATTGTAACACATAAATGTGACGTGTCAAGACTTTTTTTTCTTGATTTTGAGTTTTTTTGTGTGATATAATGGGTGTGCACAGAAACATAATAAATAGGAAGGAGGCGTCTAAAATGACTATAGGAGAAAGAATTAAAAGATTAAGACTTTATAAGTGTTTGACGCAGGAGGATCTGGCCGTAGCCGCCGCGACAACAAAACAAACAATTTACAAATATGAAAACAATATCGTAACCAACATCCCTTCTGACAAGATCGAAGCTATAGCAGACTGCCTCGGCGTATCTGCTCCTTATCTAATGGGCTGGGAAGATTCCGCCGCTTACCAAAGAATAACGGACGCCATAAACGCTATGGGACGCGTTGAAAAAGATCTCGATTCTGTAAGCACGCCTCAGAAAACCTTAGCTTCGGAAAGCCTTCCTCAGAAATGGGTGACTTCCGATTCAGATCTCCCTGAGAAACCGCTTGTAATAAAAGAACCGAACAACCTCAGCAGAGAAGTCAGAGAAGTAATGAAGGCGCTTGATCTGTATCAACAGTATCTAAATGCTCAGCCTCACGAGAGGGCTGCCGTTGACGCGCTTCTAAAATGGCACAGATCTGATCCTTGATTTTATCTTCTGATTGCAAATATAAACGAACGAAATCTTCTTTTCTGAGCATCTCACTACCTCCTCGTGATGGGATCGTAGCACACGGGAGCTCGGAAAAGAAGTTCTATCTTTGAAACCAAAAGGCCACTGTCCCAGAAATCGAACAACTATCGAACAGGAGACCATTCTATGACGAACACCAAAGAAATCATTTTGAAACTAAAAGAAGTGAGGAAAGAGAAAGATCTATCCTACGGGGACATTCTCGACCTGATGGAGAAAAACAACGATTATCTCTCGAAGTCGACTATTTCAAGAGTCTTTCAAGACGGATCGGAGGAGCTTTCCTTCAGATACGAAGAGACTATTCGACCGATCGCGAAAGCGCTGCTTGATATTGAGACGATCGAGGAAACAGATAACCTAGACGTTCAAGCAATGAAATCGCTGTTGCAATATAAGATCCAGCGTATCGAAGAACTCGAACAGCAAATCGAACAGCTCGAGTGCTCATTTACTAAAGAGCGACTCAAATTCCACGAAAAAATGGAACAGGAGAGGGAGCAGTGGTCCAGGAGCATCGACTTCCTGAAAAACCAGGTCTCTCTTAAGGACAAGAGAATAGATGTCCTTTTGGAAGCGGTTCAAGCTAAGGACTCTAAGTTCGATCAAGTTTTGGATCTTGTACTCTCCTGCCCTTGTCGAAAGGCTCACGAAGAGAGCTGAGAGGAGGTCGTTATGAGATTTTACACTTACGGTCGAAAGTCCGTGTATAAAGACAACTCAGATTCCATAGATAACCAGTTCAGAATGTGTCGCGAGTACTGCGAGCTTAAGTTCCCGAACGAGATAGACTCCTGGGACTGTTTCTCAGACGAGGACTTTACGGGAGCGAACACTGACCGTCCTGGATTCCAGCACATGATGTCTCTGATCAGAGAGGATCTCTGCGATGTCCTGGTCGTGTACCAGCTCGACCGCTTCTCCCGTGACGTCAGGGACTTCTCCGCTGCATACTCCGAGCTTCAGGCACACCATGTACGCTTTATCTGTTTGGATCTGAATATAGACACATCCACTCCGATCGGAGAAGCCATGATGTACGTGTCGGCCGCCTTCGGCCAGATGGAACGTAAAAACATCGCCCTCCGCGTGGCCGATAACATGATCGGCCTGGCGCGAAAGGGCTACTGGGTAGGGGGTAATCCTCCGATGGGCTATACCAAACGGAGGGTCGATGTGGAAGGGAGAAGGCATGTCTCTCTTGCCGTGGATCCTGAAGGAGCTGATCGGGTTATGTCCCTCTTTGACTACTTCCTGAGTTCTGGATTGTCTCTTCAGGGGTTAGAGACGGACTTTAGGAAGCGAGGCGTTAAGGCCGAACGCGGCGGGTTCTTCTCTTCGACTCAGCTCCACCAGCTTCTTACCTCGCCGTACTGTTGCGAAGCTACGCAAGATGTCTACGACTTCTTTGCTGCGAAGGGCTGCAAGATGGAGAGCCCGCGTGAGCTCTGGGATGGATCCGTGGGTGTCATGGTTTACGGTAGAAGTACGCAAAAGAACGACGTCCACCAGAAAACCAAACCCGAGGACTGGATCGTGTGCCTCGGCCTGCATAAACCGTTCATGCCTGCCGAGAAATGGCTGGCCGTTCAGGGACGACTCAACCGAAATAAGAACTTTCATGCGAAGAAATATCCGACCGCCCTCCTGCGGGGGGTTCTTCGCTGTTCATGCGGGGCACTCATGGCTGTCTCGTCAAAGAAGCGCCTGCATGACGTAGGACACTGGTACTACTGTGAGCGGCGTATGCGTATGGGAGCTGAGGTGTGCCCTCGCATACAGATCAAGTGTGAGCTCCTTGACAACAAGGTTATCGAAGTGCTCAAATCCATCGAAGCGGATCCGAAACAGATCGAGAAGTTCGTGGCAGCTTCATCTAAGCGCCCCGCTGCCGACCCGAAGAAGATCCAAACGAAGATCAACGCCATTGAGGGGAAGATAGGTAGGCTTGCTTCTTCGCTTTCCCTGGCAGACAACTCTCCTGCGGCCCGATACATCATCGCCGAGATGGAGAAGCTGGATGCCGAGAAGAGGACTCTTCAGGCGGCTAAACAGGCAGCGGATTCTGAGCGCCGAGGAGATATGCGGCGTGAACGCGAGAACGCTCAGAAGGTTAAGGAGATCGCGCAGCTCCTTAAGGAAATAGACGGATTCACTGCGGATGAGCGTAACGAGATCATCCGATCCGTCGTGAAAGAGTGTACGTGGGACGGGGAGACCCTTTCTCTTTTGCTCTAATGTTCACTATTTTATTATGAGGGGTTCTGCGTGCATCATGAAATTGTGAAATTAAAGCACAGAAATTCGGGCACAGATTTTTAGATACACTGTGCCTCAAGTTCGGGCACAGTTATTTAAGCACAGAACGAGAAAAAGCCCTCCTTGCGGAGGGCCTTTCTCGGTTGTGAGGGGGCACAACCTTAAGATGAGGAATATGTCAAAAGTAAGATATTGTCATTTCCATGCGAACCCCAGCGATGTCGCTGTGTTCTTCCCTACGACTCCATCGGGTGTGAGCCCGTGAGCCTTCTGATATGCAATGACAGCTCTCTCGGTGTTTACACCGAAGATGCCATCCTTCTTGTCATTGTATAAGCCGAGCGACTTAAGGATCTTCTGGAGCTCCTTTACGTCGTCACCTGTGAGCAGTGCGCCAGAGACGTACCTGAGTGTGCGCTCCAGCACCAGCATTTCCTTGACCTCTACAACTGTTGCTGTATGACCAGGGCCCACGAGGATGTCTCCGACCTCGAGGTTATCTGAAGTCTGGGTATACTCCTTGCCCGTGAGGTCGTGGAACTCGCCCGTCTCCATGATCTTCTCAACCATGTCGCCAGTGTAGATGTCCTTTGAGACCTTCACTCCGCAGGCGTTCAGGGCTACCGATTCAAGCGCCGAGCAGTCCGTTGAACACGGAACGCTGATCTTACTCAGATCCCACTTGACGTTGTAGGCCTCGCGGTACAGCGTCGTGCGCTGCTTCTGATCGTATCCGATACGCGGATTCCGAACGAGGCACTGTATGGCAGAGGCGATCTTCTTCCTGAGCGATTTCTTCTTCGCCCTCAGAACATCGGTCCAGCCCTTCGCTCTCAGGTACCATTCCTGAAAGCGGAGCTCATTCCCAGTCTGATTCCCAGGTTTCCCTCCAGAACTCTTTCCGCGTTCGTCGCTCACGGCATGGCCGAGTATTACGACTTTACGCTTCTTCATCCTTGCCCTCCTGTTCCTTGCTGTATCTCACGGAGCTGACTCCGATCAAGGCGCCTAAGAACACGGTAACTGCCGAGATGATCCCGCAGATCACGCTTGACTCGAACTGAAGAACGTTCCCCAGTGCAAAGATCAGAGTGTTAAGAGCGGGGAGAAAAACGATAACGATCCACTTCAGAACGTCATATACCTTGTTTGAAATCATGGTTTGTCTCCTTCCTGTTAAAGCTGCTTAAGCAGATAACTGTCAAGATTCTGTTTTGCCTTACGCAATTCATCAGTACTGGTACCGTCTAACGCGTGTGCCGTCAGAGCTTGTAAGCCTTCGATGATCATTCGTATCGTCGTTTTCAGATCTTCTTCAAGTTCGCGAGTTTGCCGTTCCTCTTCTTTGAATTTCGCATTGCCCTCTTCGAGTCTATCCTCGACTTTTTTCATGCGATTTTTCAAGTCAGCAATATCCTCGTTTTGCTGTTTGTTTGGATGCCGCAGCTTCTTGATGATCTGCACGATGACTGCTACCGCTCCTGAAATCGCAACGATACCTCCGCATATAGCGAGTATTAAGTGCCACACTTCTTCCAAAGTGAACGTAATTACCTGATCCATCTCTACTCCTCCGATTATTCGTTTAATCGCACCATTACAAGGCTCTCTCACATCTGTTTTCCTCACAGGGGACCTCTACGGACAACGCCATCCGATTCCTTCAGTTCGATACGGAAATCACGGTGCTTATAATAGCATTCCAAAGACAAGCCGTTAAGGCTGCTGGTACCACGTACTGTTCTCTTCGTCGAAGAGATGCTTCACGCCAGTATCAATCTCCGTAAGAGATGAACCGTTAAGGATCTTGATCCCGTCAACGTCATCTGTCGGGAACGGTGTATCCGTTGACAGTGCGAACAGTTCAAGCCTTGCCTCGTTGTACTTCTTTCCTGTGTTCTGTTTTCCTATAGTCAGCATAATTTTTCCCTCCGTAAATATTATTCAACGAAAACGCCCTGTATTTTTCAACAGGGCGAAATCTCAACCCTGACTACACAAGGATAGTTGGGCGTGGTGTTTTAGGTGTTATCGCCTCGCCTTTTTTAATGCCCTGTAGGCTCTGTTTAACCCTGTGCGTGTACGATTGTTTCTTTGTATTTGCCGCCATCTAACGGGTCGAGATTTTCATCAACGATTGAGATTGTAGCCCTTGCTACATCTTGTGCGGCTCTGTTAGCCTTGCACACATCGTACCAAGCCATAATAGCTGAATCGGGTGTTGTGAAGCCCTCGGCTTCGATGAAAAAGTTCCCGTTTACCTGTCTGATAATTGCGTAATTCATGTTTTATCCTCCTTGTTTTTAGTTTATGCCATAAAGCCATGCGCTTGAGCCGCTTAAAGTGCCTTTAGTCCAAAGGTTGACCGTTGTATCTGACAACTTTTTAACTCTTGCGTATTCTAAATCATTTGACATGGGGATAGATGCAAACATTTCATCGTTTGTTCCAAGTAATGATGTAAGAATTATTGTTCCCCCTAATATTTGATTTGAGTATCTTAAATAAAGTGCAAGTTCCTTATAATTGCTTATGTTATCGTTTAAGGTATAAACGACTGTTCCATCTGTGTTTGTTGCATTTTTTAACAAGCTATATTGCCTTTTGCTACAACTTGCAATTTCCGCGCCTACGGTGTCAACACTATAATTTGTGTTTAGCGTGAACGTCGCATTAGCCGCGATATTCGTCAGCGCCTTGCAAAACTGACCGTTAAGGTAGAAGAACGTACCGTTTGCGATTGTTGCGCCTGTCGTGTTGGTCGAACCTGTGGCGTGGATTGTCGAAAGGTCGTTGCGCTCTGCCTTGTCGTTCGTGAGTTGCTTGTTGGTCTTGCTATAAGGCTGATATGTCGGGTCTGTGTCCTCGACTATGCGAATCATGGGGTAAACTGTACCCGAGCAAGCCACGTTTGCCTGATACCTACTTAATACAACGGCAACTTCATCGTAAGTATAAGGCAATGTGTCAAATATAGCGTCGTCTTGTGTTCCATAACCACCTCCAAAGTTGAATGTTTGCACTACTGTTCCGTTTGAGAACAGAACGAGAGAATCCCATTTCATGTTTTGTACTGAATATCCTCGAATACCCGACAGAATATATTTGCCTTTCGGTATCGTAAATCCTCTCATAGTTACCCAAGAATCACTAGACGGTGTACCGCTGACCGTAATAGAACCGTCGTTGTTTATGGTATATGTAACATCTCCTGTAGTAGTTGTTGAAAGATTGTTTTTCAAAAAGTTTTTTGACCCGACTTTTCCGTTTGCTCTGAAAGACATCGCTTCGCGGTTTGTCGGTGCGTAAGGAGCGAATGTGTCGTCAAGGATTCGCGCGTCACGGATCATCGGGTAAAATGTGATCGGAGTCGAAATTGATGTCCCACTTGCTACCCATACATAAACGCCGTAGCTTTTTGTATTGTCTGCGGTGATTTCTACACCGTTTTCGTCTACTGTATAAATAGTCGAATATACGCCATTGATATATTCTGTGATATTTATATACCACGCGCCCGAACCGCCCACAGGGCAGCCGTTTATTTTGTGTTTCCCTTGTGAAAGTGTGAGCCTTTTGACGTGGTGACAATTAAACTGTGTGTTTGCTCCCGCCGTTCCGCTTACAGTAACAGAACCGTCGCCGTTATCTGTAAACGTAATTCCACTGTCTGCTTTTGTTGTATCCTCATAAGGATATGCGTTTTCATTCTTCGCTCCGTACACGTTCTCGTTCGCCGCAAGGTTGTCTTTCAGCGCGTCCGAATAATCGTTAAGCCCCCCAAGCGCGGTCTCTACCGTGCTTTCGGTGTTGCCGTTGATGGTTAGAGGGGTAGCGAGAGTTGCATCCTGCTTCTCATCAGCGAGTTTCTTACCCATCCGAGCGGAAAGAGGTTTGTCGGACTCTGAAGAAGTAAGCACGTCCCTGATGTCGCCCTTATATACTATGCCAGCGAGGCTGCCTACAATACTGATGCTTTGTGTCGATGAAACCGTAAGCATAAACTGGTATGCGAACTTAATCGGGTTATCAACGAACGCGGGAATAGGCTCAGGACTGCTCGTTGTGCTCACGCAAAGAAGAACGTCTGTGCCATTATCGTCAAGGATGATTCCGATGGTATAGAGGTTCTGGTCAACAAGGAGCGTTGAGTTGTCTACAGTGACTTCCGTGCCGATTACAGTATTATCGTACTTACTTGCACTGATGTTGTTGTCGACAAGGAACGTTCCTGCGAACGTAGCTGCGGTCAAGGTCTCTTCCGATCCAACGTAGTTCGTTGATGAAAGCCATGCCTCCTTGAATACGGCCGTCCCCTGATTAGCAATGATATCGGCCATCAAGGCTCTGCCTTCATTCGTGAATATAGGATTGCTAAATACTGCCATAATTCCTCCTTATTTAATGACTCTGTAATGTGTTTGAGCGACATACCCGCCGAAGTACATGTCCCCTTCGATCAGTCGCTTTATTTCCACTCCTCTTAAGTGAGATCGAACGTTTTTGACACGCCTGATGATCGTATTAAAGCGACTTACGATGTCGGGTGTAACCTCGACGTCAGTGGCGATCTTGAAGAAATACGGATCGTCGCCATAATTGAACCACTCCGATACCTCGCCAGTCCCGAACACAGAAGCGACAAGCTCTTCTACAGCACTCGGTGTTCCCGCATGCTGGTACCAGATACGCGTTCCCTTGACCAGCTCGCGTTTCTTCTCAATAGGAAGAGTCTCGTCGTAATACTGTGTATCCATCTCGATAGCGAGAAGGTCGAGTATATCTTCAGGGAGCTCGTCGATCACTGCATACACGCTGATGTTCTTACAGTAGTCAACAAGCCTCTGGTTGGACTTCATAAGCGCATAAGAAAGCGCCTGGACCTCAGGGAGGTTTGCAAGCGCCTCAGGAAGAATCTGTGTGATCTGACTGTCTCTGAAATCAATCATTCTCGATACCTCCGTATGTTACGGTTACGGTGCCGAGCTGAGCGATCGTGTCGTTATTTACGACCGTATCAACGGGATCCGTAACCTCGACGCGCTTAACGCCTGCCTCCATGAGCTTCTGAACCAGAACTGAAGGGTTGATGTCACGGCCGATAACCTCGGTCTGCCACTCGTTATAAGCAGCTACGGCCGCAGTCACGTTGTCCTGGATCGTAGACACCGCTGCCGAGTCGCTCGAAGCGATGTAGTACGTCACATCAATGTCATACGACTCTGTTGAAGGAGCCTGAACAACGACATAATCCGTAAGAGGCCTGAGCTTTTTGTCGCTCAGCGCGTTCTGGACCTGAGTGATCATGGATGCCGACGGAAGCGAGCCGTCCTCCATAACGAAGTAAACGTCGACCTGGCCTTCAGTCGTTGAGTCTACGTAAACATCTCCGATCTGAGGAGATACGTTCTTCGTATGGTAGATATAAGCGTCCTCAGGACCCGCTGTAGCGTAGCTACCAGGGGACTTGAAGATGCGCTCCTTGAAATCCTCATCCGATTCTACGGGAGCGCCGCCGTATGTTTCTTCGATGTTTGTTACCGATGTAATGTAAGGGATCGTATTCACGAGCGTTGTGAACTCGCCCACCGCGAAACCGTTGCCCTCGTCGCCTGCCGTGGTACACGTCGCGCCGACTACCACGCTTGTCTGACCGATGGCGATCTCAGCATACTCGTCTGTAGCGAAGAACACATCGTTGCCGTTCGTAACACGCGTTCCTGCGGGGATCGCAACGACGGTTCCGAGCGCGCTGGCGATCGAAAACTCGAACTGTGCCTTAGCGGGGGTTTCCTGCTTTCTGAGCAGGCCGTCGATCGTTCCCAGATGATCGAGGTAGTTTCCATTCGAGTACGTAAGCAAGCTCATCTTGCCTGCGTGATCTGCGTACTGCATTGCCTGGTACGTCTGAACAGCACAAGCATACATGATGAGTCTGATCGGATCCGCAGCAGCGAGAGCAGTTCTCTTGCCCGTGAGCTCCTCGATCTTGTCGAGGTAGTCATTCATCATCTGAGTGAAAACCCCGTCGATCGTCTCGTTGTCGATAAAGCTGATATCAGGGATGTTTGCTAAGTTTAAGAAATTCATGTCTCCTCACCGTCCCCCTTTACGAAATAGATATGCGGTACGAGCTCTCCGTTGTCTGAATGTTCGAACGTTATGTTGTCGACTTCCGCTCTCGGCTCGTACCTTTCGACCTTCTCTATGATCTCAAGCGAGAGCATGTTCTCTGCAATAGGATCTGGGTACCCGACGATCCCATCGTAATTAATGCCGAGCTCCCTATCGAGGGGCTGGCTTCCAGCCCTGATAGAGAGCATCGTTTCAAGGCATCTTTTCACGTCAAGGAACTCATCAGGAGTGAAGCCTTCAGAGTCGCCGTCAATATACATCTGCATAAGCGCTTACCTCCTAAACGTATTCCCTCAGGGTTAGAGTTATGTTCGCGGCCACGAGTCGACCATCCTCGATGATCTCGCCCCATGTGTCGCTCATGTTCTCAATAACCCACTGATGTTTTCCGACCTTCTTGCCTCCGATAACGAATGTGAACGGTGTGCCCTTCTCGACGGCCTTCTCGATCCGCTCTATCGTCTTGCGAGGTTTGACACGATGCACCGAGGAGAGAAAGATCGGGAGCGTTACTTGCTGGAGGTCGGGCCCGATGAACTCGGACTTAGGTTTCTTCCCGATCACGTCGTGAGCTACCCACTTGCCCTTCACGTTCCGCTGCATGTCATGGAACGTCAGAACCTTCTTGCTGCTTACCTGAAACGTAATGAGCTCGCCCAGGTTGCCTATCTCTGCCATAGCGAACCTCCTTACTAATGGTTGATCGCGTTCTCAAGAGCCTCTATACGCTTGATAATGCTCTCAACGCTTGTCGTCGCGTAAGAGCACTGAAGCTCAATATCTCCTGCCGCCAGAGTGAACTTTCCGACCTCTGGGTCAAACGTAACGCTTGCCTTGTTCGCGTCATCTTCGTTGTTGAAGTCTTTGCGGTACCCCTTTTGAGCCTTAGGAGTAACGCTGCCGTAATAGGTTCCGAGAACGAAACCTTTAGAGCTGCCGTTATCAAGATGCAATGTAAGCACCTTGTCTCCGACAGCGTTCATGAGGTATTCATGGTTGAATGTAAGGACGTCAAGCTTCAGAGAAGCGTTGTTTTCGTCCTCATAGACTACCCTTACCTTCCCTTCGTCAGGAAATACCTGAGTCACTTTTCCGATCCTTATTCCCATGATCCCTCCGTTATGCCTTTATGATCTTCTGGACCTTGTGTAGCGTGAGCTGCATCTTGTATCCGCTGGATCCGACGTCGTGCTTGATCTTGTCGATGAAGTACTTGCCGTCGATGTTTCCGAGGCCTTTCACGTTTACGCACTGCGTCGCAACGAGGGTACATGGAAATACCGATATGGTCATCGTCTCAGCGCTCCTGTTCGCCTCGTTGACCTTCGCTTCTGCCTGAAGCTCCGCATCGTAACGGCTGGAAGCCTGAGTGTTCAGCGAATACATCCTGCCTTGTTTCCCGATCGTGACCTTGATGGTCGACTTGTCGGGGTCCGTATACGAGAGTTCTACGCCTGTGTATGTGCCGTCAACGGTAGTGTTGTACGACCAGCTCTCGATGTTCTTTCCAGCTTCGAGTGTCAGCACGGCCTTCTTCGCCTCGTATGCTGCCATATCGAAGATTACAATCTTGTGGTTATAGACCTTCATCGCGAGCCCATACTTCTCGCAAATCTCATACAGGAACGCGCTGTCTGTCTTTTTCTTCTGTTCGATCTCTGCGATCTGAACATCTGACGCCTCGTATACCAGGCTGACCTTCGCCCTCGAAGCTACCTGAGAAGCGATCTGTCTTACGGTCGTTTTCTCGTAGGTCTGTGTTCTGGGAAGCGCCTTGAAGTCGTCCATAGCGGGAACGCTCACACCCCCGAGGGAGCATGTTATCTGCGGTCCTGAGAACGAGATATCATCCAGAACGAACTTTCCGCAGTCGAGCGTATCTAACTTTTCCCACTCTTCAGGAACGATCTTCGCTCCGAGGCTTGCGCCCTTCTGAGGCATGTATGCGCCCATCCACTCCTTGCCGATGTCGTGCATCGTGAGCGAAACGGAGTCGCTTTGCCCGCTTGCTACGTCTGTATACGAGAAGCTTGAAAGCTGCCTCTCGATCTTGTTGCCGAGCTTTTCCTTCTTGCTCTGGCCGCTACTTAAGTAGCTCGATCTTGACTCTTCCGCAGAAGAAGCGCTAATAGGTATAACCAGGATCTCGCCCGCCCAGATCCAGTGTCCGTGATCGGAGTCGGGTTTGCCGTGAGCCCTGGCCGTCGCCTCAATAACGTCCTTGTTAGCGTCGTAGATCTCTGTGTAACGGGTTCCTTCGCCGAGATACTTCTTAGCGATCGCCCAGAGTGTATCTCCGCGTACTACGGTGTAGCTTATGCCGCCCTCGGTTATGTTCTCTGAAGCAGTAGATACAGTGCTGGCGACTTTAGCTTTCCCGTCCGTCCCGTCATATTTAATTTCAATTTTGACATGACGCGGTTTAGCAGCCATTTACGACCTCCAATCTGGCAATACACTCTCATCCTCTTCGGGGAGATCCTCGATCTTGAGAATCACGCCCTCAGGAAAAATGAAATAGCTGATATGCTCCTGATTGTTTGCCATAAGGAAAGAGGTATACGACTCTGATCCGTATACCTCTTTTGCTATTTTGTCCCAAACGTCACCAGAAACCGTTCTGTATGCCTGAGCCATAAATTTCTCCTTATCTGAACGCGAGACGTCCGTTGTTCTTCAGGTACCGCTCCATCATTGCTTCGAACTCATCCTGAGACATCTTGAGCGCCTCATCGAGATCCGATCTTGAAGGAGCCTCGCCATAGAACTGAAGTGTAGGATTGTATTCGATCTTTACGGCGCCTCCTGCGGATCCACCTGAAAGATCGTAGCGGTCTGTCAAGCTTCTCATACCGAGGAGCTGGCCTGTTTTTTCCCAGAGTGACATTGCACGATCGCTTCCGTTAAGAGGAATAACTGCTTCAGGGCCTTTCTCTCCGAGCCATGAAAGCTGCAACTTATTGATGAAGCCTCCGTTTGCATGGCCAGAAATACGTGAAGCCGACGAGAAATCTCTCGGATTGAGAGTGATCGTCTTTCCGTCTATAACAGTACTAAGCGTTCCGTCTCCGTTTGAACCGATGAGGCGAGGATTGAGAGTGATGTCGAGATCTGAGTTCACCGAGAACGGCTCACTAAAGATCTTGTCTATAGCTTCCTGTGCCTTGCTATAAGCAATTCCCGTTATCTTCTCATACCTTGAAGATATATATTCATTTAATGCGGGATTATCCGAGTCTGCCATCGCGTGAGCGATACTAGCGTTCACGCCTTCTCTGTCTCCCGTTATGCCGCTTAACAAGTCGTATGACTTGATCAATTCGGTGTACTGATCACGGAGTTCAGGAAGCGCGTTCCAGTCAATAGCGCTAAGCTCACTCATCGAACCAGCCAATCCTTCAAGGAAGGTTCCGATAGCACCCCTCGTTGTGTCGTCCATCCGTTCGTCAGACTCAAGCCAGTCCTCGAGCTGCTGGTAAATTAAAGCATTTACAAACTCACTGGATGAGTTTTCGAACCAGGTTCCCAGCGCTTCGTTCGAAAGAGCTTTGGATAGCTCTTCGAGGTAAGCATCTACCTCACTTCCGTATGTATCAAATATCGTGTTGAGCTGAAACTGTAGTGCCTGAAGGTTTGTCTTTGCTATGCCTTCACGCATCTTCTTTGCGTTTGCCTCGCTAGCCACGGTGTACTCTGCATCAGAGAGCCTCTTATCAGGATCCCCTGACTCATGCGCTGCGTTCAGGATCGCCTGTGTTCTTGCGTAGTTTTCTCTGTATGCTTCTGATGCCTTCAATGAAGCCTCGCCTAAGCGTTCCTGCAAATTAAGGAAAGCGTCAGGAGTGAGATCTTTTCCGCTGAACTCGGCTCCGAGCATTGCAAGAGCTACGTTATAATCATCAACAGCGAGAGCCATCTGGATATCGGCCATCTGCTGCTGGAGGTTTCGGATGACGTCGATCTCCTCGATCTCTAACAGTCCGTCATTGAACGCATCCGTAACAGCATCCCTGAGTTTAGTTCCGAGGCTTTCGAGCTCTGTGATGTTGCTTTCAAAGAATTTGTCAAGCTTCTGCGAAACAGTTTCCTTATCAGCGTTTCCTTCATCGAAGATAGTAGCAAGACTGATCGTAGCTCCGTGATACTCATTTATCACGTAATCCTGAACGTTTGTAATAAACGATTCTATCGCAGCGCTGTATGACTCCTGATCCTCAGGAGTCAGCTCCATACCGATAGAAACCTTCCAGTTAAGCTTGTTAAGCTCCTTAACCGCTTCAGCGATATTGCTTGAATACTGATCAAGATCGTCAAACGCATCGAGAGCTTCCTTAACCTTGCCGAGATTATCCGTCGACACAATATAATCTGCTACGTCAGAAATATCCTCCATCGAAAGAGCGATATCTCCGAAATGATCAGCCAGGCTCTGATCAATGAGATCCTGTTCTACCAGCTTATAATCTACAAACAACCCTACCAGCGTTGAAAGAGCTGATATAATACCGAGAATGATCCCTCCCACGGGACCGAGGCTTGCAATCTTCATAATCGTTATGATGAGATGTGAAACGGTTGAAAGGATTTTGTAAGTTGCTAATGCGGTTCCGATGCCAGCCAGAGTCGCGATGATTCCATTGCCATGTTTGATGATCCACTTACCAACATCTAAAATGGCGTCAAACACAGGGCCCGCGTACTGTTTGAACTTACGTCTGATTGTCGGGAACGCAGCAGCAATCTTATTGAAAAACTCAGGGATTTTCTTTGCTGCCGAATTGACGAAATCAGTTATCTTCTGCACAATTTCTCTCAGCTCATCGTTAAACTGGAAGTAAAGCTCGATGCCTGCGTCCTTAACCGCATCCTTCAGGATCGTAACGTCACCCTGAAGGTTATTCAATCTTACAGATGCCATCTGCCCGACAGCGCCCTCAGCGCCGTAGATCGAATCGGCTAACTGTGCAAACTGTTCATCCGAACTGTTTGCAAGAGCAAGGAGACCTGACATGCCTCGGAGTCCACCGAGCTCGGCTGCGTAAAACGCTTCCTCGGCAGCGGTCATGTCGCCGAGGCCAGCCTTGTACTCTTCTATCTGCTCATCAGTAAGACCGCCGAGCGTGGAAAGAGCCGCTGCCATTCCTTCAGAGTCGCCTCCCTCAGAGAAGCTTTCGCGAAGCTTCGTCATGATATCCATAAGGGAATAGGCTTTTCCTTCTTCATCCTCGAGCGAAAGCCCGAGCTTTTCCATTGCGTCCTTACTCTCTTTCGTAGGCTTAGCCATACGTGTAAGCATATTTCTGAGAGCGGTACCCGCTAAACTGCCCTTAATACCACTGGAAGCCATCAGACCAGTGGCAATAGCGAGATCCTTGAAGTCGTATCCCAGGGCACCCGCTACGGGAGCTGCATATTTAAACGTCTCGCCCATGAGCTCAACGTTTGTGTTCGAGTTCATTGCTGCTTGAGCAAGAACGTCGACAAACTCACTCGTAGAGTCTGCCGTCTTACCCATAGCAGTAAGAGTATCTACTACGATGGAAGAAACCGTTGCCATGTCCTCGCCTGAAGCAGCAGCAAGATTTACAACGCCTTCGATACCAGCAAGCATTTCCTCTGTTTTCCAGCCTGCCATACCCATGTATTCCATCGCTTCTCCGACTTCAGTAGCGGAGAAAACGGAAGTCTTTCCGACTTCCCTGGCCTTCTTGGAAAGCCTTGCAAGCTCTTCATCCGTAGCCTGGCTGATAGCCTGAACTACAGACATCTCGCTTTCGAAGTCAGAACCGACCTTCACAGACGCCGCTGTTACTGCACCAACGGCGACTGCTGCGATCTTGGCCGCGGTCGTGATAGCGTCAAAACACTTCTTGCCCGCGTTCATAACCTTGTCGAAGCCTCTATCCAGTTCGGTAAAGGTTCCGTCAATCTTTCCCATGAGTCCCTTGAAACTCTTGATCTTGGTGCCAGCAGACGTGAGCGCTAAGTCATAGGACTTGTCAACGACGCCCGCTATTCTTATTGCCAGCTTGTATTCTTTTCCGTTCTTCGGCAACTTCGCCCACCTCCTCAACAGTTTCAATTAAGTCTGGCAATGACATATCAAAGAAGCTTTCCATGCTAGTCTGAAGTGCCATTGCCAGCTTGATTATGATCTTACGTAAGTCCCTTACATCAGAAGGGCTTACTCCGCACCGAATAAAAAACCCATGACGCGATTCTTCACCTTCATAGACACGTATCCAGGGAGTCCTAAGAAGAACTCTACGGGAAGCTGTGCTGCTCTTGCGGCAAGGTTGCACGCATACTCGAGCGAGACCTCAGGCATAACCGAAAGGCCAGTGCCTCCGTTACGATCCATGTACTTGTTTACCGCGATCATGTCTCTTGCGGAAATATCTTCGAGACCAGAAAGGTCGATCTCGGTGTACTCCTTTCCCTCAAACTTGTAAGGCTTCTTGAGCTTGATGACATAGCCATCGTCCTCATCCTCAACGTCTGTTACGGGATCGGTAACAACCGCATCCTCTTTGATCTCGTCTTTTAACATATTCTTCTTCTCATCCATCAGCTAAATGACCTCACTTTCGCCAGAACGTCTACGCCATCAATGACGAAAACGCTGTTCAGCTTGTCGTATTCAAGCATTGTCTTTCCGTCGATCTCAACAAGGAGATAAAGGATCTCGAGAGTGACGGTTGCGTCCATCTGTTTACCCTGTTCAAGCTTGCCAGGGGTAAAGGACTTAAGGCGACCGCGCTCAACGACACGCATGGATGTGTAATCGAGAGCTCCTGTAGCCTTAACTGTCGACTGTTCCGAAGCACGGAACGTAAGGTCGACGGGCTCGTTCGGGTTCATGATCTTGAAAATGTCCTCATCAAGGATACGGAACGGAACGTCCTGAGAGATACTCGAGTAGTGGCCAGGAATACTGGTCTCGTAAGAGCCGAGGATGCCTGCGCCTCTAACTTCCTCAGTGATCGCCTCAAGAGTAGGAAGGGTTACAGAGTCTGTAACTCCGATCATCTTGTTTCCGTTGTTGTATGCGTTAAACGCATTGATGACTTCAGGAATGTTACCATTCATTCTTACTCACCTCCTAATGCTACCTCGATCATCGAGGGATCGAACTCGAGAACATTAAGGATGTCCTCGGCGGGTGTATACGGTGCAAGGTACTGACGGAACTTGATCTTGCCGTCGATAACCGCAGTGATCGGATTGTCATCCTTGCTGTATACCATCCTGAGGCCAGCACACTTGCCTTCAGAAACGAGTGCGTTTGCACGAACGTTCTCTGAATCAACGATGCTCTCGATCAGGCGGTAGTTTGCGGGATCGTCGACCTTCTCCATATAAGTCGTAATGAAGCTGTTGCCCCACCACGAGAAGAAGCGTCTGCAACAAATCCATCTGTCCTTAGGATCCGTAACAGCAGGATAAGCAGCAGTGTTGTTGCCCCACGACTTCAAGCCGTTAAGGTTGATCACTGTTGCAACGCCCGCGCCGTTAAGCTCGTTAGCCTGAGGCTTGTCAAGGCTAACCTCAGTTCCGTCGTAAAGAACAGCAGAACCGATCCTAAGAGGCTTGTTCGAAGGAGAAAGGTTAGGCACGTTATCGTTGTTGATGTCGGTATAAACCGTCATAGCAGCATAGATAGCGGAGTATGCCATCACCTTGCCTGCGAACTTAACTGCGGGCCATAAGCAGATCATGTGCTCGTCGTTATAACCGCTGCTTGCCTTAACGGTTGCAACGTCGTTATACTTAAGAGCGCCCGATCCAGTCTGGCCACAGTCGATGTCGACGATACACTCAGCTCTGAAGAGGCCGCTGATATCTTCACACTTGGATGCAAGCGCAAGGCCTACAGTGGGAAGATGAGACCAACCAGGAGCGAGGAGGAGACCAGGAACAAGGGTAAGTTCAGGATAAACCTTGTCGACAAGCTGGATGCCTGTGTAAACGCCTGTGCCTGCGTCGATGGTTCCGATCACATCTGTTGCCGTAACGCCAGCGGGCTTGAGCTTGTTACCAGTAACGGTAACTGAAGTAGTTGAAACAAGGAATGTAACAACTACCTTGCCGTCAGCATTGAAAGCAAGAGTGTAATCAGTGCCCTCAACGAGGTCGGTGCCGTTGTCCTTGAAAGCAAGCGACGACATGATGATGCCGATCTCGTTAAGAACGGACTGGCTATCTGCCACGGTAACTGCCGACTGTGTGATAGCCTCCTTGTGAGAAGCGTTCGTGGGATCAAGAACGTTACAAAGAACGACGGGCCCTACGCCGAACGCCTTGAAGAAAGCGTCCATCGCCTGACACAAGGTATATTTTGCATAGTCATCGGAATAACCGAGAAACGCCTGAGCCTCGTTGAAGTCGTGGCACAGGAAGAGCTTGTTTGTTGCATGAGCGGGATCAACCGCAAGGTTGATAGGCGCGGTTCCGAAGATCACGGGAACCCCGCTCTCGCTCTGCACAGGGGTAGGAATACTTGTAGGATTCTCTTCGATCCTAATACCATGCTGGTAAGGCATAATTATTTACCTCCTTTAAGTTTTTTGGTTACTTCGCGATAGATCGCGCTTAAAGCGCTCTGCTTCTCGCTCAACTCTTTTGCTGCTCCTACATACTGACTCTGAGGAACAAAGAGTCTTTTCATCATCGGGAGTTCCGATATGCACTCCTGCGCCTTCGCGGGCAGAATACCGTCTTTGAAAACGCTGCCGCTCTTAGCGACTCCGATGACAGTGGGGCCAACGTACACGACGTTTTCCTTCTTCTCCTGCTTAACAGGCTTAGGAGCCTCCTTAACAGGAGTAGCGGTTACTTCCTCAGTTGCCTCGGCCTTTACGCCCTCGGGCTTAGGATCTGCCGCTGTCTTGTTTTTTGCGCTCATGCGTATTTATCCTCCCTTCTTAAAGCTGGTATATTGAAGCTGATCTGGCACGCTCCGAAGTAGAACGGGAAATAGTTATCCTCCTGAGCCGCCCAGTGAAATTCTCCAGTAAAAGCAGCTTTATCGTTTAAGCTTGGATTCTCCGAAAATCTCTGATAGACCTTCTGGATAATGTTTAAGACATCGCGATGCCCCTGGGCCGCTTCGTTGTCGTCCCAGATACCCGCGATAATCACAACGTTTACAACGTTGTTTGAGTCTCCTGCGCCGCTATCATCGCCAGAACTTAATCTAACGATGATATATGGAACGGGATCCGCTTCTGAGTTAGCACTTGTTGTCGGGATGTGTTGCGAGAAAATCTGTAAAGGGATCCGTTCCTGACTCTCAGGATCGTTAGGATTGTAGTTCGGATTTTTGTAAAGCCAGTCATAAAAGAGCTTTTCCATCTCCGCAACCAGCATATCCTGTAGTTCGAGTGGAGTCATTTGAACCTCCTTATAAGAATCTGTCTATCTGAAGCTGGATGTTTCGGATCAGCATGTCCTGAATATCCGCTTCGATATCCTGCTTGAACACGTACTCCTCAGCTTTTGGTTTCGATGTACCGTACAGCGAGCGTATCTTCTCCTTGTTAGGATTGTCGGCCATGTGAGAGCCAGGGACACGCTCTGCTATAGCGCGGTGCTTGCCGCCGCCAGGAACGGGGTACTCAACAACGAAGGCTTTATACTTGTCCCTTCCAGCGTTAGGCCTTGCGGCCAACTTTAAAAGGCGTCCCGTCTTGAGCTGTTTGCCCTTGATCCAACGGGGAGCGCCTTTACTGCCAGGATAATATGTTCTGTCGTTGAGAGTGTAGTCGTACAGTTCCGAAGGTCTGTCCGTGACTCTGATAACAGCCGCGAGGTTTCCGACCTTCGCCTTAGAGATGGTTGTTACATCTCTGTAGGGCCTCATACCACTTTCGTTTCTGGCGTATCGCTTGCTTGCGCCTTTTGCCATACGCTTCTCTACTTCTTTCGCCGCGTCGTTGATTGCTTTACGCAATACAACTTTTGACTTGTCTTTGGCTTTGCCGAGAGCTGCTTCGATCTCATGCAAGCCTTCCATGTTTATCAGAAAATGGATCATGTGAACACCTGATTCCTTGATCTAACAGACGTCTTGTTGGCCTGTAATGAAAGCGAATACAGCCCGTCCTCGTCTACTGCATCAGACACGAGATACTGAACTCCGTCAAGAAAGAGTGTTCCGTTTACCTTAGGCAGCGGTCCGAACTCTGAAGCTTTGACGTAGATTAGAAGTTCATCGAGGAATACGCCATCAGCATAGAGCGATCTCTTATACTGGTAACGCTTCTCTCGGTCAATCATCTCATTGCTATCGAAAATGATCGCCATCTTCTTTTCCACACCGTTCATGCTGATGATATGTTCATCCGCAAACTCGTCAATGTTCATGAACACGACCTCATTATCAATAGCTATCTGATCCTTAAACGCTGACATGGCTTAGACCTTCTTTCTGCGACTTGTCTTAGGCACTTTGCCGATCAGGTTCTCGCCGTCCGACTCAGCGCCGACAACGTTGCAACCAGGGAGACCAGCTTCCGCTGCTGCGGGCTTAGCCTTAGGAGCAGGAGCTTCCTTCTCGGGTTCTACGTCGTCTACCCACTTAGCCGATCCAGCCTCCAACCAAGCGTTCAACATCGTTGTGTCGTTAGTGGGAAGCTTTTCTCCAACCTTATACAAGTGTGCCCTGAAGAGTATAGGGTAAGTAGCGACGAGGGTTTTGCCCTCGCCGCCATTGTTGGTATTTGCCATAAGGCCCCTCCTTAACCGATCTTTACAAGGATCGTTTCGTCTGCTGCTGCTGCGTCATACGCTGCGAAGCCAGCCGAAGGGTAGTATGTAGGTGTTCCGCCGCCGTCGTTACTGTCCTCGGTAACGCCTGTGCCGTCCCAGTATACTGCCGTACCCTGAGTGATGGCGTTTGAGGAGCTCTTCGGCATCTGGAATACACCAGTTACATGAACGCTGCCGACCGCACCGTTAGGAATGTCAGTACCGACAACTCCGATACGGCCTGCTGCACCGGCCGTAAGAACGACGATGGTGTTTGCGTCGATCTTTGAGCCGCTGCCGTTATTGTAATCGAGGGCTTCCCCTCTTTCCCAGTATTTAGCTGCTGCCATGATTGTTTACCTCCTTTTTGATTACGATAAAGGATCAGGAACCACTGTGCCAGGGTTCTTGATAGCGCCGCGGAAGTCCATAACGCTGATGCCCCAGTCGAGATAGATATCCCAAATGAAGCCGAGCTGACCAGGAGCTTCCATCCTGCGGATAGTAGGAATCTCCTGTCCGTTGAGATAGTCAACTTCAAGGAGAGCTGCATCATCAGGATTAGCGAAGAGGAACCAGGGCATTGTGTTGCCGAAGTCTCCGCAGAGAACGTTGAGGGTAGGATCCTCGATGATCTCCATATCGCGATAACGATACAGAGGGTTCTTTGCCTGAGTGTTTCCAGCGGTGTTGATTGTCTCGCTTCTGAGGAGTGCTTCGAAGTCGAAGCCCATACCAACGGGAGCAACAACAGCCTTAGGATCTACGATGATAGCTTCGCCGAACTGATCCTTCTGAGTCTGAAGAGCCATGAGCATTGCCTGGAAAGCTGCCTGAGTAACGCCTGTACCAGTGGTAAGAACGTTTCTGTGTGCGCTATTGAAGAGAGCAACGCCGTCATAGATCGTCGGATTGTTGTAAAGGATCTGGAATACCTGCTTGTTGATGGTCTTGCGAGCCGAAGCAGCGTATCTCGAAGGAAGCTTCGTTACAACGTCGATATCGTCGTTGATGAAGGCCTGACGGGACATCGTGAACTGACGTCCGTAGGTCTTAAGCTGCCTTGTAGGAAGCTTGTCATCAGCGAAGATGTCATGCTTGAGTTCGCCGCCCTCAGGAACCTCAAGGAACTCACCAACAGGACCAGCAAGGTACTTGCCGTTAGCAACCTTGAAATCGGAAAGGGTGCCCTTCTTTGTGAAGCGATCGAATGTAACCGCAACTTTTCTGTGGCCTTCCGCATACGCTTTGTTGATCGTCTGATCAAGGATAGCGGGGAAAGCCGCAGTAGGATTGAAGTACTGGCGCTGAGCCATAGAGAAGAGCTCATCAGGGCTCTTTCTGGAAAGGCCAGCCTCGCCAGATGTTTCAACGAAGATGTCACGAAGCGACATGTGAAGGAGATCTTTTGCTCCTTCTGCGGGATGCTCAACTGTGAGCCCGCTCTTAAGCAGGAGTGCATCAGATACCGCATTTCTGAACTTGTCAGCAGCGTCTCTAACGACGTCAACTGTGCCCTTCTGTCCGATAGGAGCACCGTTCTCCATGAGCTTTTCCATAACCGCTTTTCTTGCATCCTCAACGGATGCGCCGTTCTCTACGTACTGTCTTGCTTCGATGCCGAAGTGACCGCACATATCTTCGATCTCGCGGATACGGTTGCGTTCAGCCTCGCGAACTGCATTGATGTCTACGTTTTTCTCGTTGACGGGTACAGTCGCGGGTGTGGTCTCAGCCGACTTTGCAAGAGCATTGATCTTAGCAGTGATCTCGTCAAACTCAGCCTGTTCCTCGACAGTAAGCTCTCTGCCTGCGGCTTTCGCATTGTTCACGAGCTCCTGCTGTCTCTGAATCAACTTTTCTTTCATTTGCTATTTACCTCCTTGAGTAAATTTGTGTTTATCTGGAGCTGCTTTTCATTGTAGTAAAAGCCGCTTACTCCCTTACTTGTGTTCTCAGGGTCCTCCTGAGATCTTCCTACGCCAACCGTCGGATCCGCGGGGACACTGACGATGGAAACCTCAAACGGAATCCACTTCTTAGCAATGCTGCAAGGTCCCGTGAATCGCCCGTCAGAGGATGTCGCGTTTGCTTCGACGTCCTCCCAAACGGTCACTAAATATCCAACGGACACTCCCTTAAGAGTTCCGTTCTTAACCTTCTGATAGATCAGCTCGGACTCAGCATCCTCATCGAACTCGATCGTTGCAACGCCTCTCCCGTTCTCGATGCTTGCCGATAAGATCTTTCCGAGCACCTTGTCTCTGTCATGATTGAACAGAACCACGCCTATTGTGTTGAGACGTGTAAGGTCAACCGCGCCTTCCTCGTGAGAAAGAATCTCAATGCCCCACCAGCGCTCGTAAGGCTCTTCGGAACTGAAAGACAATTCAAATCTTCTCCCGTTCCCTTCGCCCTCTAATGCTCTGATGGCGCTAATGTTCAGAAAGCGTTCCAGGTTCCCTCTTTTCTCAGTTTCCCTGTTCTTCATCTGAGCCTTGTCCATTTGTTACCTCCTGCTGCTGTATGCCATAAAGAATGGGCGTCATATCAATGCCCTTGCTTTTGCCATACTCAATAATCTCGGCCATGTCGTTGATCTGATCGCGCCAGTCACGGCCATTCTCGGCTGCGATCTGCTTGTATGTCTTTTGTCCTGTCTGAAGAGCCGTCTTGTTTGCGTTCGACTCTTTCTGAGGATCTATCCACGGCTTAGGCTCCTGAGTCCATTCATGAGCCAGATAACGCTCAACGTCGGACCAGAAGTTCGGGATATTCACCGCTCCACAAAGGACTGCCGAGATAACGAATGTCTCGTATATTTCGTCAAGGACTTCGATAAGAAGAGCCTTCTCTTCCTCGTAGGTCATGTCGTCCTCGATCATGCCCTGACGAGCACTCGAGTACGTTGCCTCGGACATGTCGCGGCTTGTAGCCTCGTAGCTCAGTCCCTGGCCAGCTCCGATGAGTCTCTGCTGAACCTTCGTGAACGCCGTCGCGTCTGTCCCCTGTCCTGAAGGATTAACAACCTGAATTTCATCACCAGCGTTAAGCTCCTTGATCATTCCAGGGGAGATCATCTTTCCGTCGTAGCTCGTACGGGTAACATTCTGATCGTTGCCCCTTCCGAGTCCAGTCGTCGGGATCCCCTTCTTTATGAACACTGAAAGACATGCCTCAATACGCTCCTTCACAGAAACAGCCAGCATGAACTCGTTCACGTCTCTTACTCTTGTGATCGTAGGTGCCATGTCTGACATTTCTCTAACCTGAGAAGGCCGCCTGATCGAGAAGTAAAAGATCACGTCTTTCGCTTCCACGTAAACAGGATTTCCCAGATTAAAGCCCTGAGGATCGTACTGAGATATGTAATAGCCAACGGGAGCGTTAGTCTTGTCAAGCTCGATACCCCCGACGACCTTATTTGACGCCTTTCGAGGAACCATAACAGACGAATCCAGCTCGTCGACCTCGATCATCTGAAGCTTGAACGGAACGATCCCGCCCTTCGTATATCTCTTGACGAAAAGGATGCCTCCGTCGACCTTTTTGCGCTGCACTGCCATTCTGATGATCGTCATCAGACTCTGCCTGCCAGTTACATCGCAGTTCCGCGCCTTACACCAGCGCTTCCATACGTGCTCGAGCTCCTTGTTAAGCTCGGGATTCTCCGTCTTTGCCTGCATGGAAAAACCGCCGCTGACTACGTTGCGTCTGAACGGTCCGACCACAGCGTTAAGCACGTCGCTGTTACGCTCCAGATCACGGGCCCTCGCCCTGACCTCATCACGACTGAAGCAGTCCGTTTGCTCTGCGCTCTGGTTTATCGCTCTCCAGTTCTGGTTCGGCCTGTTGAAGCTTCCAGCGTCGTAGTTTCGGAGCTCCTCATACGCTCGCCTAAATGCTTCGCGCTTGTAGGCAGCCTGAGGAGAAAAGGCGGCTATGATACTATCAAGAAAACCCATCGTCTTACCTCCCGTCAAAGACTGCTACATAACAGTCATCAAAGAATCCTGTGCTATTGCCTGCTGCTATCTGAGCGGTCAGATCGTTCCTTATAGCGTACAACTGTTTCAGGTCCGCCCTTGTTAAGGATCTGGATCCGATCTTGTAGCTCTGGCCTCCGACTGCAATAGCGTAGATAGCGGCATTTACGCTATCCAACATCTCCTGATTACTTTTGGGAGTTGTTGAAGGTTTCGGCGTATTGTTGTTGTTTTCGTTATCAGCCATATCTGCCGCTGCCTCCTTGTAACCAATTCTCGTTTGCGTGTATCCACTGTTCTTCCTGCGTAGGCTTAGCCTCTTCGTTCCTGGCCTTTGCCTTCGCGTCGATTTCATTCTGAGCTTCGCTCTGAAGATGAAGCGTTCTCACGTGCCTGATGTCTGCCGCTGCCGTCGCATAAACCTCACAGTCAAGGTAGTGGTTCGCAGCGTGCGCAACTTTCGGTACCCACGTCTGCCTAACGACACCGTTTTTCTTAACTGTGACTCTGTGCTCGGCTGTAACCTGATTAGCGTACTCTTCGTCACAGCCACGGTAGACCATCCAACTACCTTTCCCGTTCGGCTTAGCCATACGGTTTGCGATCATGTCCTTGTACTTGTCGCCATCAACTAAAACGAGGGTCTGACCGTTCGCACGGCTACCCTCTTTGTTGATTGTAGATAGTTTGTAATGTGATAACTGAGAGTGAGACGCGCCCTTAACAGGGAGCGCCCAGTCCATGTTGTCTACGATGAAATCATATACGTCGTCCGTCTGATCACCTGAGTCGATGAGGCACAAGCAAACCAACATCGGTTCGCCATCCTCTTTTACATATTCGGTGTTCATGATCCCTTCGATTTCAGAGAACGACAGCGCCTGTCCGTGAGCGATGTTCTGAGAAGTAAGGAACTTTCCCCACGCTCTTATAGTCCAGTACAGGCATGTTTCCTGAACGTCGACGCCTCCCGTGATCATCTCAGCCCACGACGGGATCACCAGTTCAGGAACATCTGTTTGTCTTTCTAATACCAAATCGGAGCTTGTCTTAAGCTTCGTATCCTCCCACGGCTCAGCAAGCCAGGAGTTGACGAAGTTCTGAAGCTCCTCAGAATCGTCTTTTGATGTAAGGAACTCATACGCAATGTCGGCCCATCTGATGAAGGGTGAATACAGCGTATTGATCCAGAACGCAACCTTCCTCGCACGCTTCGTGCCATGTCTTACGTCACGCCACTCGCCGCGCTCAAGCATTACGTGTTTATCGTTATCAGTGATCAAGCTTCCGCAGCTCTGGCATACGTAAGTAGCGAGCTCAGCTCGATCCATGTAGCTCATGCTCTCGTCATCAGGGAACTTCAGGTTAGAGAACTTGAACTCTATGTAGTCTCCGCAATGAGGACACGGACAGAAGAAGTGTTTCTCTATATCCGCACCCTCCTTCGCTTTCCAGATATGGCCTGTCTTAAGCGTAGGAGTTGACGTCATGTAGATCTTCTTGTTGTGGAAGGTCTTTGTACGCTCTCTTGCAAGCTTGATCGGATCCGCTTCCTTCGTGCTTGCGCCAGGATATTTGTCGACCTCATCGAGCAGAAGGAACCGTATCGGCCTACTTGACAAGCTCGAAGGCGAGTTACTTCCCGCCAGGACGAGGTACATGCCCTCGAACTGAAGCTCCAAAAGAGATGAGTTCTCATCGAACTTCTTTCGGATGTCCTTCGTAGCCTTAAGCATAGGCTGGAGACGGTTTTCCGAGATGGACTTCGCCAGCTCGATCGTCGGATAAACAACCATCGTAGGCGCGGGATCCTGCATAACCGCGTATCCGATCATGTTCTGCATCGCCTCGGTACCTCCGACCTGAGTAGGCTTACAGAAGATGATCTCTTCAGTCTGATAGTTGTTGAACTCGTCCATGATCCCGACAAGGTAAGGAGTTATGTTGTTCCTCCACGATCCAGGCATGGCCGATGATTTACTATCCAGTACTCTATACTTCTCTGACCACTCTGAAACGGTCATTCTTTCAGGCGGCTTAAGAAGCTGCAAGGCGTCTTTGATGTACTGTTTAACCTTAAACTTACTTGAGGGGGCCATTCTTCCTCGGCCTTCCGATCTTTTTCGGTTTAGTAGGATCCTCTACCTTGTGTTCTTCCGTGATCGCCCTGGAAACGAAACCACTGAGCTGCTTGTTTACTTCTTCCTGAAGCTCATTTTCGATATGTCTCACTTCCACAGGATCTACGAATCCCGATAACCGCCCCGCTAATTTATCAGGTAACGCAAGAGCAAAGTTTTTAAATACCACGAAGAATCGGCTATAGTCAGCCTTCGCCTCTTCTACGGAAATGTAATTTCCCTGGGCGATCTCCGTCCTTAAGCGATGAAGCTCGCCCTGAGACTCTTTCAAGGCGATCTCGGCGTTCATCTTCTTTTCCTTAAGTTCAGCCTCTCTGTCGCTGCGTTCTCTGCCGTATGCCTTGTCAGACAAGTACTTTAGGTACTTCTGAACGGTCGGGATCAGTTCGAACCGAACCTCACCGTTACGTTCTTTGATCCTGTCTATGACTCCATCCGCGCACAACTGCTCGACACGGCGCCCTGTCACTCCGAAGAACTGAGCTATGACATCCTTGCCGACCAGCATGGCGTCGAAAGATTGTTTCTTTGCCACAGATAACACCCCTATTCTTCATCTCATGATTCCTCAACTTAAAAGAGCGAAGCCATCGCCTCGCTCTTACATATTTCCACGATACCAGTTTAGCACGAATAGATGTTCCATAGTGTTCCATCTTTCTGAAATCGGGTAGTTTTTTCGCCTCTGAGCCCGAAGTCCACGCAAATCGGCTTCAGGCCGCACTGGGAGCGGGGTTGACGGCCCCGCGCGTCCACGCTTTTTGTGAAGGCGCAGACGCAAATTCACGAAGCCTGAGAAGCGAACGCCCTTTATATTTTCGCCTTTTATCGGGGCAACTTTCGGGACCTCGCCGACCCGCGGAGGGAGGGGGCAGCAGGAGTACCTTTTTTGCCCGAACGGATGTTCGTCGAAAGGGACTCCGAGCCGCTTGGCTTTAGGCTTCCCGCGTTTTCGCCTCAGATCGCGCCTCGTGGCGTTTCTTCCTATATGCGGCGCCGCCGCGGTTCTTCGTCCTTTGCCGCCGCTGGTGCTGGTGTGTCCGAGGTAGTGTGTCCGAGGTAGTGTGTCCGAGGCTTTGCCGCCGTGATCACTTGACACAGAAACTCGGACACAGTTTTTCGGACACAGCTTTTCGGATACAGTGCCGCTGCTGGTGTGTCCTGCTGGTGCGTCCTGCTGGTGTGCCGCTGGTGTCCTGCTGGTGTCCTGCTGGTGTGCCGCTGGTGTGCCGCTGGTGTGCCGCTGGTGTGCGTCCTGCTGGTGTCCTGCTGGTGTCCTGCTGGTGTGCCGCT
>Ga0265298_10000699_pt1 | contig 48818 bp, 88 predicted proteins | sample AusTroGonzalo_MG_3_FD_193486 | JGI IMG/M metagenome (GOLD analysis project Ga0265298, IMG submission 193486) | Bovine rumen microbial communities from tropical cattle in Woodstock, Queensland, Australia - Gonzalo_01 | ecosystem: Host-associated > Mammals > Digestive system > Stomach > Rumen ...
TGTCGACATCAGTTCAAATCTGGTTGGGAGTACCAAATTGTATTTGGATTTAAAATACATTAAAACTTCCAATTTATGCTATCTTTATAGGTAGCATCTAATATATGAGTTACTAGTTAATGGAAATTGCAAGTTCGATTCTTGCCTCGTATATTAGATGGTGCTTATAAATGACACTATAATTCATAATGTTAGCCGTGTTATGAATTGTATGCGAACGGCATCTTTAGGAATTAAATATTCTTATTGATGCACTACTTTTATAGGTAGTGTACTGATGATATATAAATGGCTGGGATTTAAGGGTAATGCCAAATTACTTTAGTAATAGTCGGTGGTGTGGTTAGCCTAGTAAATAACCAAGAAAAATCCTTTATATCATTAGTACAGTGCTTATAAATTCGGTGTAAGCACTTTCTGGTTTTTATTGCAGTGGAAAATCCACAGATTGAGGTTAATAAGTTAATATTAATCTCTTTTTTTGTGCATTTGATTTATAAACGATATAAGTGTATAATAAAATAGGTGATGATATGTACAGATTATATGCAGATATTGCAGGGAAAAAATTAATAGATGCCTCAGAAAAAGAGCAAGATATAATAGATACAATGGGGGAATATTTAAAAAGCAATAAAAACTTACATTTTAGCATAGTAAAACAAAAAGATAAAAAGAGTGAACCTACACTTAAAGGCGTATGGGGAATGGAAGGTTATATAGAATATTTAAAAGATTATAAATTGAGGTTAGAAAGTTGTATGCAATTAAAAGAAGAAATATTGGATTTGAAAGAAAATCAAAAAATGAAATCGTTAGGAACAAGGGTATAGCAATATGCTCTTTTTATTTACAAAATTGAAAAAATGTGGTATTATAATTATAGTGGAGGTACGATATGAAACTGTCAGAACATAGTAAACAAAGAATGAAGCAAAGAACCGACTATAATCATAAGCAAAGAGTCAGATTGTTTGCAGACGCCATAATGTATGGAAAATCACCAAATGATTTTAAAGATAATAAAGAGTTGAGAGATTTTTTGCTTTCTAGAAAGAATTGTAAGGTTAAATTATATAAGAATTATGTGTTTATATATAGCAAAAATAGCCATAGACTATATACTATGTATAAATTGCCAGAAAAATACATAAAGGAGTAATATAATGAGAAGATTTTGGATGATAATTAATTTAATTTTAGGTAAAGATATTATAGTTTATGACACTTGGCGTAAAGAAGTGTTAATGATAATCGGTAGCGATGAAGAAGTAATAAAAAAAAGATATTCCTATGATTTTATAGGTAAAAACGAAGAATGCCTTGAAGGTGATGCCAAAACAGGTAAAATTTATTATACAGGTGATAGATATGAATAAAATGAAGTTAATAAGTCACTATGATTGTTATGGTAGAAAAGATTTTTGGGATGAAAATAGTGATGTGTATGCTATAACTGATGATTTTGTAATGAAAGATGAATATAAAAAGATTGATAGAGATAAAAAAGTTGCGTTGTTAATAGAACCTAGAGCAATAGTACCTGAAGCGTATGATTATGTAGGCAAACATTATGACGAGTTTAAATATGTGTTTACAGGTGATGATGAATTATTAAAATTACCTAATGCGAAACCTATAATATGGGGTGGCGTATGGTATAGGTGTGAAAATCCTAAAAAAGAAAAGTTAATATGTATGATAAGTAGCAATAAAGAGATGTGTGATTTACATAAAGAGCGAAAAAGAATAGCAAGAAAATATAAAGATAAGATAGATGTGTATGGAACTATTGATGGGGGTACATATATTGATGATAATATACATAAAGACTATATGTATGAAGTTGTAATAGAAAATGATGAACAAGATATATGGTTTACTGAAAAGATATGTAATTGCTTTGCAAATAAGACAATACCTATCTATTATGGTGCTAGAGATATAGGTAAGTATTTCAATTTAGATGCTATTATTGAATGTAAATCTATAAACGAATTAGAAAATAAGATAGAAGCAGTAATAAACAATGAGGATGGCTTTAGTGATGTTTATTATGAAGATGTTGTTCAAAAAGCCATAGAAGAAAACTACGAATTATCAAAACAATACGAGAACTTTGATACTTGGTTCTATAACAGGTATGAAAAAGAGATAGAGGAGATGTTTTAATGGCAACTTCATATAAATATTACAAAAAAAATGTAAAAAAGTATTTAATTGATAAATTCCCTGAAGATGCAAGAATTTTGGATGTAGGTGCAGGATGTGGGACTTATCACAATCTTCTACACGATTATTTTACTGAGAATTCATTCCACGCTGTTGAAGTTTTTTATCCAAATATAAAAAAATATGACTTAGAAAGTAAATATAAGGCTATATATTGTGTAGATATTAAGAATTTTGAGTATGATTTTTATAATATCATCATATTTGGCGATATAATAGAGCATCTAACAGTAGAAGAGGCTCAACAAGTCTTAAAATACGCATACGATAGGTGTGATGAGATGATTGTCGCTGTTCCTTATGAAATGGAACAAGATATATGTGAAGATAATGTGTACGAAATACATAAACAACCAGATTTAACTCCTGAAAATATGTTAGAAAGATACCCAATGTTAAAATTGTTAGTAAAAAACAAAAAATATGGGTATTATGTAAAGGATGATGCTTATGAAGAAGGTTAGTGTAATAATTCCTGCTTACAACGCTGAACAATGGATAAGAAAATGCCTAGAAAGCATTCCTAAAAGAGATGATATAGAAATCATAGTCGTAAATGATGGCTCTACGGACAAAACAATGGGGTATTTAAAGAATTATAAGGCGTTTAGGTATAAAGACCTTATCTTGATAGATTTTAAAGAAAATAGAGGCGTTTCTTGCGCTAGAAATGCAGGTATAGATATAGCAAAAGGTGAATATATTGTATTTATAGACAGTGATGACTATATTTATCCTAAAGTTTTTAACAAAATAGTAGATAATTACTTAAATGGTGAATATGATTTGGTGTTTTATGATTTAGAAAACAACGTTAAATATACATTTGTTGCAGACCAAAACAACTATAAATGTAAATATGGAATGTTTAAGTTTATAAAAAGAGATTTTTTAGGTGATTTAAGATTTGTAGAAGGTATGCAATATGCAGAAGATAAAGATTTGCATTTAAGAATGTTAGAAAAATATCCATATTGCAAATTTACCAGAGAAATAATGTATCACTATAATTATCCAAGAAAAGGTAGTTTGAGTGCAATAGGTGAAAATAGATAATTCTTGACATTTTTAAAAAAATATGATATTATATAATTGTGCAAAGGAAAGCACAGTGTAAATCCATTTTTTTCTTTAGAAATAGGCTCACCCCTATTTCTTTTTTTATTGACAAAAAAGTAAATATAGTGTAAAATAAATTTAGGGTAGGAGGTATGGCTATGAATTTTAGTAAGTGTGATTTTTGTAAAGGAGCATTAATTGTCTAGTACTTTTATGCTCTTTTTTTGTTGAAAGGAGGAATAATATGAAAGAAATTATGGAAAAAATAGGACAAGTTAGTTTTGTATCTTTTGAAGAAATATATAATATGAGAGATAAAGCAAGAGAATTTTATAAAAATTTTGATTCGGAAACAAGAGAAATTTATAAATGGTATTACTATCATCAATTATGTATTATGAAATGTAGTAAAAAAGAACCATTAAAGGATTATTTATGGTCTTATATTGTCGAAAAAGATAATGTTAAAGCAAAATTAAAAAAAGAATACGATAAATATTATAAAAAAACACAAAAAATCAAAGAAAAAGAAGCAAAAAACCCTTCTAATAGCGAAAATATTGACCTTTATGAATTGTTTGGTTTATGATTTGACTAAAACGAGAAAAAAATGATATAGTATTACACTAGAGGAGGCATCTTATGGAACTAAATTTAACAACAGTTTTGGCAATATTAAGTAGTGTGTTTTGTATAGTTACTTTTGTTGTAAATAGAATAGACAAAGCAAAACAAAACACTAAAGAAAATCATCAAGAACTTATAGAATATCAACTTAAAGAACTTAAAGACGATGTAAAAAGCATATTAAATAAATTAGATAAATATGAAACAGACGTTGACGAAAAAATAGACAAAGCAATAGAATTGCATATAAAGTTATATCATAAAGGGGAAAAGTAAAATGAGTTTAAGAGATGATATTGTAAAGGTAGAAAAAAAAGCAGAAAGTTTGGAACAAAGCCTAGCAACAGAAATAATAATGGATTCGAAAAAAGCAAATAAGAGAATTTGTGTATCTTTTACAGCAGTAATAATTGGTTTAGTAATTGGATATTTTGCTACTGTTGCTATGTTTTTAAACTATATAAAGAATATAGGCAGTGAGGAAATAAATACTATAGAAAAAACACAAGAAATACACGATGTTGAAAGCATAGATAGTAGTTATATAATAAACGGGGATAACTATGGCAACAATTAAACAAACAACAAAAACCACAAAAGTAAGAAGACCTGTTAAAATTAAATACGTTAAGAAATGTAAAAATTGTGGAAAGTTCGTGAAAAAATAATTTATGCTTAAAATAGATTTTACTCAACAAGAGATAAACGATATAAAGTCCAAAATAAAATTTACAGACAGACAAGAAAGAATTATCGAATACAGAAGAAGTGAGTGGACTTTAGTCAAAATGGCAGATGAAGAACATTGTGATATTTCAACAATAAGCAGAGAATTAAAGAAAATAAAAAAGAAAATATATAAAGTAATATAGATGACAAAAATATGACAAGAACTTGAGAAAAATGAGTTCTTTTTTTGTGTAATAATATTAGCAGAAAAGGAGATAATATACTTAATAAATTTGTTTAAAACGCACTTTGAGGAGTACATCTTAGAATTATTATCTTTTTTTCTTTTTTTATTATAAAGGAGATGGAAAAGTGTATAATAACAGTTTTATGCTTGATAAATTATCAAGGCAAAAGGAAGAAATTGAAAATTTAATGAAATTATATCAAAATCAGCAAATGCCAATGAATGTATTTAACGTAGGCAATGCTAATCAAGTGGATTTTGAGGCTAAAATTATAGGAAAAGATGAAAACCCTAAAGAAATAATAGTTCAAAGGAAAACTGCTTTTATTTGCTTAGATAATGCAATTTTAACAATTAAAGAGTTGAACGGCGATATTAAAGAATATAAAATTATAATACCAAAAACTCAAGAACAATTAGAAAACGAAGAATTGAAAAAGAAAATACATAATTTAGAAGAACAATTAAAAGGAAGGAATAAAGAAAAATGAATTTTAACTTAATACAACAAATAATGAAATGTGGGAATCCACAACAAGCCATCTTAAATATGATGAATCCACAGCAAAAAATGATGGCACAAGCATTCTTAAATAATCCTAACAGAGAACAAGCATTACAAGAATTAATGCAACAAAACAATGTTTCTCAACAACAAGTTGATTCTTTAAAGACTGCAATAAGTAAATAGTGGTATTAACTGAATAAGTTAATATAGATTTATGAAAGGAGGACTCTATGAACGGAACAAACGGTATTGGATTAGACTGGTCTGGATTAATTGGATTATTAATCATCGCTGGGATATTTGGATATGGTAATGGATTTGGATTTGGGGGAAATAATGCAGGTACTGCTTTAACAACTGCCGAAATGCAAATGGGATTATATAACCAAACAACTGATAATGCCATTCGTGGTATATCAGGCCAAGTAGCAGGAGTTAATGATGCAGTATTAATTGGTAAATATGATAATGCCTTATTAATGAAAGACGCATCTCAACAATTATCAAATAGTATAGCATCTATCGGTAATTTAGTAGTTCAAGAAAATCAAACAACTAGAAATATGATAATGCAAAATAAAATTGATGCTCTTGCAGACCAAATCACAATTTTACGTGGAGAAAATAGTAATTTAAAACAAAACGAATATCTATTATCTCAATTAGCAACAACTGCTCCAAAGCCACCTTGCTATTATGGATGTGGTTGTGGAACATCAAGTCTTTATTAAGACTATTCCCTCATAAGAGGTTGACTTATATTGGTAAGGACATATAAGTCCTTACCATTTTATTTAGAAAGGACGATACAATGAACAATACAATAATAGTAAGCAACATAACAACAGGAACAAACGAAATTGTTCTTGTACCTAACCAAACAATCAAAAATGTATCTAATTTGGCTACTTACAGATTAATAATTGCTTGTAACACTCCAGAAGCAACAGCAAATTATCCAGTAGCAATTCAAGTAGGAGAAAACAACATACCTTTACTATGTAAATATGGCAATCAAGTATTAGCAAATCAATTAAATAGAAGAATACCTTATTTCATAGGATATGGTAACCAAAATACTGGATATACAAACGGACAATTCTCTGTATTTAATACAAGATGTTTAAATGCTAGGGGAACTGTTACAACAGAAACTACGCAAACAACAAGTGATGATACTAATGGAAGCGTAAATCCAAATAGAAGTAAATAGGTGATTAAATGAAAGAATATTTAGAAAAAATAGTAAGTAATGGTAAAAAAGAAGATATGGATTGCTTAGGTGAAATATTAATAGACAGTTTATATAATTTAAAAGAAAACGATTACAGTAAATTTGCTAAATATAAAGCAAAAATAAAAGGAATGGCTTATAATTATCAATTAGATAGAGAATTAGCGCAAGAAATAGTAGAAGATATGAAACCATTAGGAGAATATTGGAATATAGAAACTGTTTCAAGCGTAATAGGCAACACACCTCATAAATTAGAAAATATGTATGTAGTAATGAATAGCCTTGCTAATGATTATAAAGATGTCATTAATTTAGATGATGCAGAAACTTATGTAAAAATGGCTAATGCGTGGTTAAGTGATGTTGATGGAAGAGAAAACAAAGTATGGTGGTATTTTGTAAAATAAAAGATAGACAAAAGTCTATCTTTTTTTAAAAATTATTTAACCATTTTTCAACGTTGTATCTATAATTTGTTCTTAATTTTTCAACTTCAATAGGTATTCCATATTCTTCAAAATAGTCTATAGGTATTGATTTTCTATTATTTTCTTGAATAAATTTATCTACATATTCAATTTCTAATGAGTAACATTTTTCTACATCAACAAAAAATACTATTATCATAGGAATAACACCAATGTTTTTGTTTGCTTCAATCATTTCTTTTAATTGATTTTCCCTTATACAATTTAAAGGTAATGATTTTCCTTTGTGGTTTTTATATTCTAATATCAACAATTCTGTGCAATAATCACCTACATAGAACATAAAAGCATCTGCTATGTTGTTTTGACTGAAACGAAGTTGTTCATTTCCACCATAATATGAACTCGCACTGTCTTTTAGACGATAATAGTATATTTTATCACTTTTAGGAATGCTTTTTCTAAAATTTTGTTCAAATATTTTACCTAGATTTTTCATTTTTTTTCATTTCTCTTTCTAATCTTATTTGAAATTTTACATTTTTTATTTCTTTCTTTACATCTTTTAACTTTTCAAACATTTTTGTCCTAATTTTTAAATTGCAGTAGTTTCTGTCTAAGTTTCTTTTTAAACTTGATTCTTCTAATTTTAAATTAGATAATTTTTCTATTAACTTGTCATTTCTCATAAGCATCTACCATATTAATCTTATCATAAATTGACTAAAATGGCAAATCGTGATAATATTTTTATAGAGTAGGGAGTGATGATATGGCATCAAACAAACAAAAAAACTACGAAATACAAAAGCAAAATCAAAATGAATTAAGGGAATTGGAACAATTTTACATAGAAGGTAAAGTTGACACAATGCTTGACACAATAAAAGAAAAAAAAGAAGAATTAGTTAAAGAAATGATTAAATATCACGATAAGCATTTAAAAGAATGTAAGTGGAATAAAGAGGGAGAACCAATCGCTTGGGAAGTAAGCATAAATCCTTTAGTGATAAATAATTACTTTTTCAAACCAATAATACCAATAGGATGTCAAGAACCAGTTTATAATGCTGAAAAATTAAGTATGGTTTTTGATTATTATTGTGAATTACTTGCAGAAGTAAATGATAAAATAGGTAATTATCCTAGTTCATTAACTTCATTTTGTAAATTAGCAGGTATAACATTAAATACTTTAAGGTCATACAAAAATAGCGATGACTATAGTATGAGAATAATAGCAGAAAAAATATATGACCAAATAGGCGATGATAATATTACAATGTCGCAAGTTGGAGTTGTAAAAGAAAGAACAACATTATTTAAGATGAAATCTCAAAATGAAATGGTCGAAAAAGTTCAACCACAACAAAAAATTAATATTAATATGGATGCAACAGATTTAGATAAAATTAATGAAAAATTAGAAAAATATAAAAGATTTATTAATAAGAAGGAAAAATAATGAATAGCAAACAAATATATGAAACCATAGATAAAATATTAACCATTTTAGAGAATAATTTTAGATATAATTATGGTAAAAAAATAACTTATGATGAAATTTATGAAATGATGCAAGATTTATATTCTCTTTTTAATAATTTTGAAAAAAATACTGAGGTTTGTGGAGAAATAGCAGTTAAGAGATATATTCCTTTACTTGATTTGCTGATAAAAATTGACACAAACAAAAACCATTTTATAGAATATGAAAAACAATTAAAATATGCTTATAAATTAGGTGCTAGAGTTAGTCTAGAGCATTATTTTGTTTATAGAGAATGGGACGTTCCTGAAAAAGATAAATTTTTTGCCCCTAGATTTCCAGCAATATGTGGATATATACACTTTTTGCAAGAAATAGTGTTGAATCCTAAATTTACAGACTTAATTTTTAACGCTCCTGCTGGATTTGGTAAAACATTCCCTGAGAAAATAACTGAGGCTTGGTCTTATGGAATAGACCCAACAGGCGCTATACTGTCACTATGTTCTAATGATACTGTTGTTAAAAATGGTAGTTCTTTAGTAAGACAAGAAATGAAAAGTGATTGGTTTGGAGAAGTTTTTCCTAAAATGAAATGGGATAAAGAAGATAAAGATTACTTTTTAAAAGAAACAGATGGAGATTGGAAATTAAGAGATTGCAAATTGGGTGCTAGTTATAATGCTTCTACTTGCAATTCAAATGTAATTGGTCAAAGAGCAAGTAAATGGATTCATTTAGATGATTTATACAAAGGCTATAAAGAAGCAATGAATCAACAATTAAATATAGAATTTTATAACGATTGCCAATTATCTTGGAGAACAAGATATATATTAGGTGCTATACCAAAAATGGTTATAACAGGAACTTTGTGGGCTAGTGGAGATTTTATTGATTTAGAAATAAAATTGTTAGAAAAGGAACATACTTTTAAAAAACACCCAAAATATCCATATACAAGAATTAGTGAAGATGGTACTTGTGCAATTATTCAGTTACCAGCGCTTGACGAATATGGAAATAGCGTTTTCCCAGAATTAAAATCAACAGAAGAATTATTAAAAATAAAAAATAGAATAGAAGAATATCTTTGGGAAAACAACTATATGCAACATTCTACAGACCCAGAAGAATTAATATTTAGTTATGGAAGATTAAGAACTTACGATACTATTCCAGAAACAGATTATAAGAGTGCTTATGCAGTAATAGATGCTAATAGAAAAAGAGGAAAAGACTTTTTTGCTATGCCTATATTTAAAAAAGTAGAAAACGACAATGTCTTTGATTATTATTTAAGAGATTGTATATTTACTAGAGCAGAGGCAACGAAAGATTTGTATGATGCTATTGTAGATAAAATAATAGAACATCATATAATCAAACTTGTAATAGAAAGTAATGTCACAAGTGAATTAAAACAAAACTTAGAAAATAAACTAAAATCAAGAGGGTTTAATTTTTGCGAAATTATTGAAAAATGGAATGAAGAAAGAAAGGAAACAAGAATTGCTGATGCTTCTGGGCCATTAAAAAGACAATTAGTTTTTCCTAAAAGAGAGATGTATGGGATAAATACAGATATGGGTAAATTTATGAGCAACTTAACTACATATAATTCAACAGGAAGCAATGAAAACGATGATGCCCCTGATGCTTGTGCTATGTTTAATAACGAAATAATAGACGGTAACAGTCAGCCTCAAAAAGCAGAACCATTAGATTTTGTTAGACAATTTATGTAAATAAGTTGTCTTTTTTTTGTGTAGATTTGACAAAAAACGAAAAAAGGTATACATTTATTATTTGATAAAAAAACTACACACAGTTGAAGGAGTTGAAAATATGAAAACATTTGGCCGTTCTGTCATATATGCCAATTATACAGAAGAACAACTTCTTTCAGGTACACAAGCAGAAAAAGATGCTAGAGTATTAGACATTATCAAAAATAGTATTGATTTACATAATAAAAATAGAGCAGAAAGTTTATACCTTGATGCCTATTTATATGGTGACCAAGATATAAAATACAAAGAAAAATATACAAGAACAGAAATTAACAACAAAGGTGTTGAAAACTGGGCTTGGGCTTTTATGGAATGGAAAAAAGCATTTTTACTTGGAAAACCAATTCAATATGCTCCACTTGATGATATTGCTAGTGAAGAAATATCTTTACTAAACAATTATGTCACTTATGAAGATAAAGACCAAAAAGACCAAGATTTATATGAAGAAATCTTTGCTTGTGGTAGAGCATTTAGATATATAAATTATACAAAAGTAACAGATGATGATGAAGCCCCATTTGAATTAATCAATTTAGATAAATTTAATACAGAAGTGGTTTATTCAAGTTCTATTAGACACGAACAATTATTATCGTTTGTTGTAACTGACAAGCAATATATTGTTCAAGAAGTAGACCCAATTACTGGAGAACCTGCTTATGTTCCTAGAAATTATAATGAATATACAGTTTACACAAGAAATATGCAGTATTTAATTAACGATAAGAGTGGGACTTTACAAATAACTGAAAGAAAACCAATCGTTCAAAACGTTCATTTAATAATTGAATATTACTTTAATAAGCATAGAATGAGTTTTCTTGAAATATGCAAGGATATATTTGATGATTTAAACTACGTAGAAAACCTAGATAAAGATGACATTGAAGCATTTGTAAACTCAATTATGGTATTTACTAATGCTGAAGTTGATGAAAAAGGTATGGAAGCCATTAAAAAGTTTGGCGCTGTATCTATTAAATCAACAGACCAAAAGAAGGCATCTGTAGAATTATTACAATCAAGACTTAAATCATTAGATACTCAAATCTATTATTTAAGAAAATTAAGTGCAGTACATAGCATTTTAAGTGTTCCAGAAGCAACTCAAAACGGAGCAATAAGCAACGCTGAAACTGGTAAAGCAGTTTTAACTGGTCAAGGCTTTACGAGTGCAACTGTAAGAGTTGAAAATGAAGAAAAAGCATTTAAAAAATGTGATAGAAACGCTTTAAAGGTAATTCTTAAGATTTGTAAAAATGCTAGAGATAGTAAAATCAAAACTCTTAATGTAAGTGGAATTGATATTAAATTTAGTAGAGATTTAAGTGACAACTTACTTGTTAAAACACAAGCACTTATGAATTTACAATCAGTTAATATGCCTCCAGAAGTAGCAAACGCAACTGTCGGATTATTTAGTGACCCTGTTGCAGTAACAAAACTTCAAGAAGCATATATGGAACAAAGACAAAAACTTGTTGAAGAAATACAAAAACAATCAAACAATAACGAAAATGGTATAAATGAACAAAATAATAAAGTTCAAGATACTCAAGAAAATAACAATCAAGAGCAGTAATGCTCTTTACATCGCAGACGAAGTGTAATAGTAGCACATTAGACTCATAATCTAAAAGAGGGGTGCAATTCCCACGTTTGCAACCAATTTGTTTTTAGCATTTGGTACATCGCAAATGTTAAAATATATTTCTCTGAATGGTTTTGTTAGTTACCGTAAAAAACTATCGTTAAGGAGGAGATAATATGAACAGTAATATGAGTAGAGAAGATGCAAGAAAAATAATAGGAGAAGAAGCAACAGAAGAACAAATTACTAATTTTCTTAACACTATACACACACTACAAAGTGCAAAAGTGAAAGAATTAGAAAATCAAGTTAATTTATTAACTGAACAAAACAGTAAATATAGTGACTATGATGCAATCAAACAACAATTAGAAGAAATTAATAAGGCTAATATGACAGAACAAGAAAAACTTGAAGCACAAAAGAAAGAAATTGAAACAAATCTTAAAAATTCAAGAATAATTGTTAATACTGCAAAAGCAAAAGAAATATTAGCAGGTCTTGATTTAGACGATGATATTATTTCGTTAGTTGTTAGTGATGACGCAAACAAAACTATCGATAGTGCTAATAAATTAAAAGCAAAATTCGATATGCAAAAAGAAAATGTTGCTAAAGCAACTAAAGAAAGTTTAACAACTTTAAATTTAGACCCAGCATTACCAAATGTTAATCAAAATAATAGTAATGTTATTGATTCATTTGAAAAATTTGGCAATTTATCTGCTGAAGAACAAGAAAAATGGATTAATGAGCATCCAACAGAATTTGAAAATTTAAAATAAACTAAAATAAATTAAAAAAGAAGGAGAGATATTAAATGGAAAAATTTAGAGGTAAAATTTTTAACCCAACTGTTTGGGAAGGATATATGAAGACTTTACCAAGCACAAAAGAAAATTCATTAATTAAAAATGGTTTATTCACAGTAGTAAACAAATATCGTTCAAAAATGAGTGAACAAGCAGGTGGTTATTTTGTAACTGAACCAATCAAAGGTAGAATAGGTGGAACTCCTGTAAACTATGATGGAAATACTGATATTCCTGATGGTGCTGAAAGAGATACTTTCTATCAAACAAAAATTTGTTATGGTAGAGCAATGTCTTGGGGAGAATATGATTTTTCTAGTGAAATCACAGGAGAAAACTTCAAGGCTGAAGCAGGAGAAGTTAAAGAATATTGGGATGAACAAAGACAAGCGATTGTATTATCAATCTTAAAAGGTATCTTTGGTATGACAGGTGGAGTAAACGGACAATTCGTTGATAAACACACTTACGATATTACTGCAACTGCTAATCCTGAATTAAGTGCAGACGCTTTAAATAAAGCATCTCAAAAAGCATTAGGAGATAAAAAAGCAAAATTAGATGTAATCTTTATGCACTCAGCAGTATCTACTAATTTAGAAGGATTAAATTTAATTAATTTCTTAAAATATACTGATGCAAACGGTATTGAAAGAGATTTAACTATAGGAACATTCAATGGTAGATTAGTTATCGTAGACGATGATATGCCTGTAACTACTGATAGCACAGGAAATAAATATGTATCTTATGTATTCCAAAAAGGTTTCTTTGAATATGAAGATTTAGGTGTTGAAGTTCCTGCTGAAACAGTAAGAGATGCTAAAACTAAAGGTGGTAAAACTGAATTAATCTCAAGAATAAGAGAAATGGTAGTACCAACTTATATTTCTTACAAAACTACTTCAAAAATTTCACCTGAAAACAGTGATTTTGAAGATGGTTCAAATTGGGAATTAGTAAACAACGCTGAAAACGGAGATAATAAAGTATATATTGATGATAAATTAATCCCAGTTGCTCGTGTAATTTCTCGTGGATAATTTTAAAAGAGGAGATGAAAACTTATGGAAAGTGTACCAACACAATTAGATTTATTAAAAGAAAGAATAGAATTTGATGCTAATATCTTTACTGATAATGAAACCTATGAAAAAGTGTTAAATAGATTACTAGATGATAGTAAATATATAGCACTTTCCTTAAGGTATCCTTATCAAGATTATTCTCAATTAGAATTACCTAATAAGTATTATAATTGGCAAATAAGATGTTCAGAAGAATTATATAATCAAATAGGAAATGTAGGGGTAAAATCTTACAGTGAAAATGGTTTAAACTGGACTAGAGATAGTGGTTATATTTCATACGAATTAAGAGGAGAAATAGAACCAATGGCAGGATACATAGAAGAAAGTGAAGAAAATGAGTAAATTCAATCCTTCTACCAATATATTTAAAAATTGGGACAAAGATATGTATATTGCCACAAAAGGAGAAGTCCAATTAGATGATGATTGTAACGAGATAGTTACTTATAATCAACCATTTTACTTTGGAAAAGTTAATTATCAACCTTTAACTACAAAACAATTTGAAGCATATATTAAAGAATATGGAGAAACAGAAAATCAGGTTGTTAGTTGCTTAATTGATTATAACAAAAAATTGTTTGATAAATTTGATGTTGCTTATTTATATGGTGCTACACCAGACAACGAATTAAAGTATGGTGCAAACGCCAATTACAAAGTAAGAGCATTTAAGCCACAAAATACTAAAATAATGGTACTTCTTGAAGAAATTATAAAGGAGGAGAATCAAAATGGATAAAGTAAAAATAAAAGATATAAAAACAGGTGCAATTAAAGAGGTTAAAAAATCTCTTGCTGGTGACTTCATAGGAACTGGTAAATTTGTACTTGTAGATGATAAAGAAGCAAAAAAACCTTCATTTGTAAAATAACGAGATAATAATATGCCAATAGGTTTAAAAGCAAGTTTAAAAGTCGATAGTTATGAAAAGTTAAAAAATTATATCGAATATGTACAAAAATGTGCAGATATAAGAACAAATAGAGGATTTCAAACTTTTATACAAGATAAATTTTTAGAAACGGTTAAAACAATTTCAGCAATGAATTTGCCATCTAATGAATTAACTTTACAATATATTGAAAACAATAAAATAAGAGAAGTTGATGATGGTTTTATTCTTTATAATGATACTATTGTAGAAACTGAATCTGAAGGATATAATGGAGTATTCTCTATAGCACTAGCATTTGAATATGGAACAGGACTTGTAGGACAAGAAAATGCTGTAGAAGGTGCTTGGGCATACAATGTTAATCAACACGAAAAAGGATGGACTTTTTACAAAGATGGTACATTCCATTTTACAAGAGGTATGAAGGGTTTTGAAATATATAGATTAACCAGAATAGAAATAGAAAAAAATCTATTGAAATGGTTAAATGAATATAAGAAGAAAGACGGAGGTGCTAGTCAATGATAAATAAATATAATCAGTTATTTAAAGAATTAAAAGAGTTTATTGTTGCCAATTCTAATTACGACACAAAAGTTGTAAAGAATTATACTAGTACCTCTGCCTATTTTCCAATTATATCTTGTTCACTAAGTAATTATACTGACACAGATTTTTGTACAATAGATATGATTGAAAAACACCAAGAAATGTATCTAACTATTGATATTTATACAAAAAATAAAACAACAGGTAATTTAAGTGCAAGTGAAATAATTGCTTCGCAAGAAATAAATGATGAATTGACAGAATTAGTAATTGAATTCTTAAGTTCAAAAAATATGAAAATCACTCTATGTAGACTTACACCAAATGCTGATACAAGCATTACAAGAAGAACAATACAATGTCAAAGTTTGGTAAGCCTTGCTAGAGGAAATATAATAAGGAGATGAATTTATGTTTAATAGTATTGAAGACAGAGCATTATCAGAACACACTGGTTCAGGTATTTACTCTAAAAAATCAAATGGTAAGTACTCATTATTCTTACCTGTAACAGGAACAGGAGAAAATGGTGCTACTCCAGCACAACTAGATAAAACTGCAATAGGTAATAAACAAGCGACTTCAGTTGAAGGTCGTCAAGAAAACCCACAAAAAACTTTACCATTCTTCGCACACAGAGATAATATCAATGTATTAGAAGGAGTAAAAGGACAAACAATAGAATTCTTAAGAATTTTACCTGATATGACAGGTTTCAAATATTCTGGTAAAGTTAGTTACAAATTAAATAACACTGATGTTGGTTCATTAGAACAAGGTGAAATGACAATTACACCAGAAACTAGTGATGAATATGTAGAAAACTGCTTCGATTTACTTGAAGATACTGCAGTATTTACAAGTGCAATTAATGAAACAGAAGAAGTAGCAACTACAGGAGATAACAAAACTAAAACTATAGCATTAACTACAAATCCAAGTGATGCTACAATAACTGCTACAAGTGATACTCAAGGAGTTGCAACAGTTGCTTATACAGCATCTACAAACTCTATCACTATAACAGGAGTTTCAGCAGGTAGTGCTATTATTAAATTAGTTGCTAGTAAATCAGGTTATGCTTCATTTACTAGAACAATACTAGTTATAGTAAAATAATCATTTAATGGCTTATTTTAGGGCGTTAATATCTTAGTGATACATTAACTAAATTTTCATAAAAAACGCTCTATGAGTCTTAAAATGATAGAATAATGGAAAATAGGAGATAGATAGTTATGAAAAAGAATGAAATAATAAAATTAAATGGAACAGAATATACTTTAGAGTTAAATAGAGATAGTTTTATACAAATAGATAGACTTTGTAATATACAAAAATCTATGAGTATAATACAAGAAGAATTATACAACTATGTTGACGAAATAGATGACGACTTTAATCCTGAATCATTAATAATAGATGATGAAGAAATTGAAAAGAAAGTCGCATTAAAAGAAGAAACATTAAAGAAAATAGTAGAAAGGGCTTTCTTAATATGGTTATATCCTAATCATCACTTAAAACAATCAGAAGTAAAAGAAATTCTAAAACCTTATTTTGAGGATGAAGAAAAAGCAAGATGGATTGGTGAAAAATTAGGTCAATACTTACAAGAATGTGTTGAAATAAGAGATAATTATAATCAAGAAAGAAAAAACTTGAAAGCCCAAGCCAACAAGAAATAAAAGATACAGAAGAAGATATTTTTGCCAAATATAATAATTCTTATTACGAATATTATTGTAATTATCTTTTTCCACAAGCAATAGAGTACGGAATGACAAGCGAAGAGTTTTGGAAAGATGACCCACAATTATTCGTTTCATATCGTACTTCTTTTATTAATAAGAAAAAAAGAGAAAAAGATGAACAGGATTATATTTGTTGGCTACAAGGGCTATACATACATCACGGTAACGGTTTAGTAATAGGTTCTTTAAAACAATTTTTAGGTAATATGTTTAGCAAAAAGAAAGATACTAAGAATTTAGGAACTTATCCTACAAAGCCTTACACAGAATTACAACAAGATGAAATAAACAAAACAAAAATAGAAGAAAAAAAATCAAGAAAAAAATATGATGAATTTCAAAACTCTCTTGTTTATTTTGGAACATTAAAACAACAATATTTAGAAAAGCAAAGGCAAAAGAAAGGAGAGTGAGTAAATGAATAATCAAGAAATAAGCATTAAGTTTAGTAATAAAATTAATGGTGACAAGCAATTAAAAGACTATGAGAAGAAATTGCAAAGTATTTATTCACTTTTATCTGGAATAGAAAAAAGTCAAAATAATGTTAATAAGTCAAAAAATGAAATAAAAGAACTTTCTCAAGAAACAAAAAACACAGGAAAAAACATTGAAAAATTAGGAAATCAATTTAGTACTGCTTTCAATTTAAAATCTATGTCTGCTGTTTTAAAAAGTTCTGCCTCTTTCTTTAAACAATTAATGAATATGTCACAAAAAAGCGTTTCTTATGTAGAAAACATAAACTTATTAGAAGTTGCATATCAAAATATGAACGAAGAAATAGAAGAAAGTTCAAAAAGAATAGAAGATTTTGTTGATAAAATGGCTGGTGTCTATGGATTAGACGAAAGCGATTTGTCAAGAAAACTTGGTGTTTTTAAACAATTAGCAAATGCTATGAAATTACCTACGGAAACAGCAGAGAATTTATCAGAATTAATGGTAAAAATGACAAACGATATTGCATCATTATATAACCTAGACTTAAACAGAGCATCAAATGCTTTACAATCTGCTTTAGCAGGTCAAGTAAGACCAATTCGTACTGCTACTGGTGCTGATATTACTGAAAAAACTTTACAAAATACGGTAGATAAGTTAGGCCTTGATAGAAGCATAAGCCAGTTATCTTATGTAGAAAAAAGACTTATAATGGTTATTTCATTAACAGAACAATTAAAAAAATCACAAGGTGATTATGGTAGAACAATAGAAAGTGCTTCTAACCAACTTCGTATTTTTAAAGAACAATGGGAAAGACTATCAAGAGCGATAGGTAATACTTTCTATCCAATATTAGAAAAAGTATTACCTTACTTGAATGCAATATTGATGGTTTTGACAGAAATATTTAATTTAATTGCTGGTTTATTAGGCTTTAAAATGCCTGATTTTGACTATAGTGGATTAAGTGCTATGGACGATGCAACTTTAGATTTAATAGATAGTATGGATGAAGCAGGAGAATCTGCAGATAATTTAAAAAGTAAAATGTCAGGTCTAAGAGGATTTGATAAATTAAATGTCATAACAACGCCATCAAGTTCAGGTTCTACATCTGTCGGAGGAATAAGTGGTGGAATAGACCCTAGAATAATGGATGCTTTTAACTCGGCATTTAGCAAATATGATGATATGCTTGACAAAGTCAAATTGAAGGCTAACGATATAAAGGAAAGCATAATGAAATGGCTTGGATTTGTAAAAAAAATAAATCCATTGACTGGAGATATAGAATGGAGTTATCAAGGATTAGGTAAAACCATTGAAAATATATATAACTCTTTCAAAAAATTATCCCCATTAGTTAAAACGGTAATTGGATATATAACTGCTAAAACTTTAATATCTACATTAAAAAGTATATTAAAACTAATAGGAAGCAGTGGAATATATAAATTTTTAACTCTTTTATTATCACCTTTGAAAAAAATGATAGAATATATAAAAGTATATAAATCTATTACAGGCAATGGCCTTGATGGAATTTTGGGTGGAATAGATAGTTGGAAAGCCCACGCAACAAACGCAGAAAGATTTTCAACAGCACTTAAAGGTATGACTGTAAACGCTATAGGACTAGTTTCTATAAAAACTTCTATGGATAGCATCAATGAAAGTGGTTCTAACTTATTAAATACATTAGGATTAGTAGGTGGTGAATTATCTACTGTTTTAGGAGGCGCTATGATTGGCGCATCAATAGGTGGTGGAACTGGTGCTATTATTGGTGCAGTAGCAGGTGCAATAGAAGGGTTAATAACAGCAATTATCAATTATAAAAGTGCAGGAGAAAAATTAATTGAGCAACAAGAATTAGAAGTAGAAGAGTCAATAAAATTAAAACAAGCATATATAGACAGAAAAAACGCTTTAGAAGATGAAATGGACCAAACATTAGCAGTTTCAACTCATCATCAAAGATTATTAGAGGAATTACAAGGATTAACTGACGAAAATGGAAATCTTAAAAAAGGCTATGAAGATAGGGCGCAATTTATTTTAACAACATTAAATAATGCTTATGGAACAGAATATACATTATTAGATTTACAAACTGGTAAAACATTAGAATTAGCAGAAGCAATAAAGAAAGTTATTGAACAAGAAAGAAATAGAATTATATTAGAGGCTAATGAAAAATATTATAAAGAGGCTATAGAAAATAGAACACAGGCTTGGTATAATTACAATAAGGAATTAGAAAAATCTAACGAATTAAATACGCAAGGGAATACAATAAGAGAAAAGATGGAAGAAATATTGGGATTGGTAGGAACAAAGCAATTTGAAAACTACGAATATACCTCTTTACTTAATGGAGAAGTTTATAAAGGGCATTATGCTTATTTACAAATGAAAAATGATTTAGCAACAACAGAAGAATTATTAGGAAAACAAAACACAAAAGTTTCAAACGCTCGTGATGTTTGGCAAGGATATAATGAAGATATTATCTTTTATGAAGATTTACAAACTGCAGTTTTAACAGAAAATGTTGAAGAGCAAAATAGATTGATAGATGAACATACAAGCAAAGTAGAAACTAGTAACGGTAAAGAAAAATTATCTTTGGCAGACCAAATATCTTATTTAAGAGAATCTAAAGAGGAAACAGTAAGAATATATGAGGAAAATGGCAAAAAAATAACTGAAGGTCAAAAAAAGAATTGGGAAAATCAAGAAAAAAATTTGGCAGAAACATTATATAATCAATCACTAAATGTTGAAACAATGACTCCTGAAATAGCAAAGGCTTGGGGAGAATTAGGTTTAACTAATGAAAGTGAATTTCTTGATAAATTTAAAAAATTACCAGAAGATATACAAAAATATATTGTCGATGAAATGAATAGCAAAGGTTACAATATAAGTAAAGAATTACAAGATGGTATAGATAAAATAAAACCAACCGTAAATGTTGAAGCAAAAACTTCTGGTGTTGCTGACGCTTTAAGAAAACTTTCTAATGTTGGTTCTTATGCAAACAAAGTTTTATCTGGTGAATGGTCTGTTTCTTATGCTATGTCACAAGCAGGTTTATGGGCAAAAGGTGGTTTACCTCCAGTAGGTCAATTATTTATTGCAAATGAAAAAGGTCCAGAACTTGTAGGACAAATTGGTGGTCAATCATTTGTAGCAAATCAAAATCAAATGATGGATTTATTAGACAAAAAGTTGGGAAGTGCTGGTCAAGTAATGAACCCTACATTTATAATACAAGTTGGCGATGAAAAACTTGCCAGTGTAGTATTAGAAAACTTACAAGATATGGCTACTTCAAACGGTAAGCCAATAGTGATAGGAGGATAATATGTACATATATACAAAAGATACAAAATACACAACAGGAAATAAATATTACTCTTATTCTAGTTCAACTGATGAATATGTATTACTAGAAGCAGGAACAGATTACACTATAGGTAATTCTATTCCTGCCAATAGTGTATATAGTTATTATGAATATGATAAATTATACATCAAATCTTATGGTGGTACAGGTTATTATGAATTTCCTTATGTAATAAACGGAAGAAATACATTACCTGTTCATACAAAAGGTGCAAATGATGTAGATTTAGATAGTTATACCAATACAGCAGGAAGAACAGTTAGAAATAGAGTTAGACACGATGTTGCAACAATAGAATTTAATATACCAACAATGAGTGGTAGCGAATTAAAAAATGTATTTGCATATTCTACAGATGTATGGTGCAGTTGTTTCTTCTTCTTTGAACCAGAATGGGACTTTGTTGAAAAGAAAATGTATAGAAGTGCAACTGTAAAATATAGCACATATTATATCGATGGAAATGACCCACTAAATAATACTTATACAGATATACAATTTAGTTTTGTAGAGGAATAGGAGTGATAATATGGCTTCAGGTTCAAATGAACAAACTAATATAATAAATACCAGTTTAAGTCCTTTTGAAGAAATAGTATATAGTGGTCAAGCAGAATATAAGTTAAAAATTGTAATAAATAATGAAGAATTAGAAAATGTTGACAATTTTTGTGAAAAATTAGTAATAAAATCAAGAGTACAAGCAGATGATGGTAAAGGGTTACTAATTTTAAACGATTTTGTATCAAAAGATGCAACATTAACAATACATCAAGATAGTTTAGCAAGTATTTTTTCTCCAAATGATGTTGTTGAAATTTATATAGGAACATTAATTGAAGGAGATTATATATATGACAAAATGGGTACTTTTAATGTTACCAAAATTTCAGTAAATGACAAATATAAATTTGAAATAACAATGAGAGATAATACTATATTACTTGATAAAAATTATAATCCTACAGCAGTAATAGACATTAATAATGGTAGTGCAACATTAGGACAAATATTAGATGATATTTGTACACAATTTAACATAACAAGTAATGTAGATGAGTTTGATGGTGATGATTTATCATTTAATTTTGTTGATAGTTCAATAAAAGCAAGACAATATATAGGTTATATTGCAGAACAAGGTGGTTATATTCCTATTTTCAATAGAGATGGTGAATTAGAATTTATTGAATTACCTGATTCATCGTCAAAAGAAATACCATTAGAAATTATAGAAAAATATGATACTGGTGAAATGTTTATGCCTACAAGAGTTTTATATGAAGATGGTATAAGAAAATTTGAAGCAACAATAACAAATTATATTAATCAAAATGATACTTTATATATAGATACAGCAAATCCATATATAACAAGTCAAACACAAATTGATAATATTGCCACTAAATTTGCAAATTTCTTCTTTGTTGCTTTTAAGTCAGGTAAAATTCTTGGTAATCCTAAAATAAATCCTTATGATTTTATATTAATAAGAATAGATGGAAGGTCTATTATTAGTTCACTTGCTAATAATACACTTACATACAATGGACGTTTAATAATGGAATTTAACACATTAGTAAACAAAGAAAAAATAAAAGAAAATGTTACAAAAACAGGTGAGGCTACTTTCAAAAGATGGGCGAGAACAGAAGTTGATAATCTTAATAATCAAATAACAATGCAAGTAGCAAATACTGAACAAGTAATGCAAGATGTTAGTAATTTAGGCAGTACAGTTGAAAATCAAAATACTTTAATAAACCAAACCATTAATACATTAACAGCACAAGGTGAAAAAATAGATGTAATATCATCAAGTATTAACTTAACAGATGGTAAAGTTACAGAAGTAACAACAACAACAGGATTTACGTTTAATGCAGATGGATTAAACATTGAAAAAAGTGGTTCTCCAAATGCTTCAACTCTTGATGAAAGTGGATTGGAAATATTAAATAAATCAGGTTCTACTTCTGATGTGCAATTATATGCTGGTGTTGTAGATGACGCAGAAATAGCAAAAGAAAGTGAATTAACAAATTACAGAGGTCAATCTGTAACATATACAAATAACATTATCTTTAAAAAATATTTAGCAACAACAAATGGTCGTATAGAAAATGTAACAAATTCAACTTATGGAGATGGAATAGGCTTCTTTGTATAGGAGGTATAAGATATGATAGAAATTTTTAATGGTGCTGTATATAATATAAGTTCATCAGCAGATATTAGATTAAAGGTATGGTACGAACACAGAAGAAGTGGTAATAAAATGGATTATCGCTTCAAATGGAGAATGTATTTATCTTATGCTAATAGTGAAACACCAAATCCTTATGCTTGGTATTCAAACAACAGAAGAATTACATTAGTATTAAATAATTCACAAGTATATGAAAACAATTCACAAAGTAGTTCTGGTGGATGGGATACAGGTGAAATAACAACAAGTTGGTACTCTGTAAACAATAAAACAAGTGGTACTACTCCATTCTATTTCAGAGCATTAGATACTCAAAATACAGGATGGATGAATTATACATCAGGAACATATCAATTAGCAGTTGACCCAGCAGGAAGTGTTATAGGTTCAATAAACAATTTTGAACTTGAAGACGATATAACAATTCCTATGACAGTATATAATTCTGAATTTTCAAATGAAATAACTGTAAAATTAGGAAATACAACAATAGGCACTAGAAGTGAAACAATAACTTCTAGTGGGGATTATACACTTACTTTTTCACAAAACGAATTAAATGCAATATATCAATTATATACAGATTCAAACTTACAAAAAGAATTTACATTTGAATTAAAAACTTATAATGTAGATGCGAATGATAATAGGACACAAGTTGGTGAAACAAGTACAACTACAGCAACAGGTATATTAACAGATTGTTCACCAGTTCTAGATGTTCCGGTATCAACAAGTATTACATCTCCAGTACAAATTCCAGCAGATACAGTAATAAAAAATATTTCTTACATAATGTTTGGTGTATCAGCACATTCAAAAAAATATGCAAGAATATCTTCGGTAAAAGTTAATAATAATTACCTATCAAAAGTCAGTGAAAGTACAACTGGCGGAGAACATTATGTAATATATAATGGTTCAATATTAGCAAATACTAATGTTTATTATTACACAGTTGCAGACAATCGTTCTCAAGCGATTTCAGGTCAAAAAACATTTTCAGTAATTAATTATGTGCCTCTAACAATAAATGCAAATTTTGAAAGATTAAACTCAACTAGCAATAGTATAAAATTAACTTATAGTGGTAATTTTTGGGCAGGTAATTTTGGGAATGGTACTTCTGGATACCAAGATAATACGATAACATTAAATTGGTATTATAAATTATCTACAGATACTAATTGGACGAGTGGTGGGTCATTAACTCCTACTATAAGTTCACAAAACAATACATATAGTGGTTCTTTGACATTGTCTGGAACTTATAATTATGATAAAGATTATGATTTTAAAATAGAATATTCAGACTTAGTAACAACAACAAAAGAATTTAAACAAACAGTTATAAAAGGTTTAGGTATTCTTGAACTTTATAAAACAACAGCATTAATTAATGGTGATTTAGATGTTACAGGTCATAATACAATATTAGAAGTTTCACCAATAGAGCCAACAAATAAAGCAAAAACTTGGATTCAATATAGTCAAAATATTTTTGATGGTGTATTAGAATTGGGACAATATAATATGGCTAACGGTACTAAACAAAGTAGTACAAGTTTATATAGGTGTGCAAACAAAGTCCCAGTATTGCCAAACACAAAGTACACAATAAGTATAAATGGAGTGGCACATCAATATTTTATGTTTTATTATAAACAAGATGAATCGTTTATAAATTATGGTGACAACAGAACAGGGACATTTACAACTCCATCTAATTGTTATTATATTACTTTTAGATGTTATGCTACTGATTATGTAAGTAATTACTCTAGTTTAAAAATACAAATTGAAAAAGGAGAAAATGCAACTCCTTATACAGAATATGAACCAGATACAAGTATAAATGTTTATAATGGTAATGAATATGTAGAAATACCAACAGGGAAAGATTCATTAAATAATTATTCTACAAGTCAAACTGAATCTTACAGTTGTGATTTTATTAACGGAAAGGTTTTATATTCTAATTCTAGTGGTGATAATGGGACAATTCAATTAAGTGAAAGTGTTGCTAATTATAATAGTCTTGTTATTCATTATAGAACAATTGATTATTTTTATAATAGTACCTATATTGATGACACACCTAACAATAAAAAAATTACATTATTAGGATTGTATGGAAAGGCAAACGAAACAGCAGTATTTATAAAATCTAGAACTATTGAAATAGTAAATGACACAATATCAACTTATGATAATCAATATCAAGAAACTTGTGTCACAACTGGTGGTAATGTACTTGCAAATAATAATCATATTTTCATCACAAAAGTTGTAGGATATAAATATTAAGGAGAGTGATAATATGAAAACACCACATGAATTTTATTTAGAAACAGATGGAAAAATAATTGATATTGATGGTTCTTACGGAGGACAGTGCTGGGATTTGTTTGCACTGTTCTGCCAAGAATATATAGGATTTTATTTCTCATGTTTATGGACTGGTTATGTCGAGGATTTTTGGTATCATTTTGATGAACTACATTTAGGAGTATATTTTGAACAAATACCACCTGAAAAGTATCATGAGTTACAAGATGGTGATTGGTTAATATGGGTAAAAAGAACTAATCAAAATTGTTGGATAACTAATTCATCCCATATTGGTATGTTTAGAAAATATAATGATACAAACCCAGAACAAAATATTATATTACATCAAACACCAAATGGAAATCCTAATTGTACACATCAACAAGTAGCTGATTTTCTAGGATTTGTAGGTGCATTAAGACCTAAATGCTATATTACGCAAGATAAGAATTTGCCAAACCCAGTAGAAGAAAACAAAGAAGTAGACCAATTCAAAGTAAATTGTAATGATACAATGTTTGTAAGACTAGACCATAAAACAAGTGGAGAAAGTATAGGACTTGCAAGAGAAGGTTTTTATAATATATTAAACAGATGTGATGATGATGGTTATACTTGGTTTGAAGTAGAAAAAAATAAATGGATTGCATTGCTACCACCTTATAGTGATTATATTCCAAAAGAAGAAAAACCAGAGCCAACTCCAGAACCTCAGCCTGAACCTCAACCTGAACCTACTCCCACTCCAGAACCAGAGCCAACACCTGAGCCAACACCTGATGAAAATATATTTATAAAAATAATTAAATTTATAATAGAGTTAATCCAAAAAATATTTAAAAAGGAGAATTAATATGAAAAAAATAAAAGCATTTTTAAAAAATGATATAGTAGAAAGATGTTATAAGACATTTTTTCAAGCATTTATAGGAACATTAATAACAATTAATGTAGCAGATATTAAAACATTTGATAATGTAAAAACAATATTAATTTCTTGTATAATTGCTGGTGTATCTGCTGTATGGAATATAATAAAAACACTTATAGACAATAAGTTAAATAAAGAAGGAAAATAAACCTTCTTTTTTTAAAACTAATTTGAAACTTTATGTTGACATATTAAAATATCGTGGTATAATTAGAAGCAAGATAGGAGGAAGAAAATGGAAAATAGTTATTATGAATTAAAAGAAGTAAATATTCGTTATAGACATACAGAAACTATAATAGAATATGAAGTAGTAAATTATGACGGAGATGAAGAAAAACTTCAAAAAATGTTAGAAGAATTAAATGAAAAATGTATGTTTTATGAAACTTTTTATGATAATTCAAACACTTTAAACGGACATAGAATAATAGAAAAAGATATAATAAATTTAGACTAGAGAAGAGGTGTAAAATGAGCCAAAATATGTGGAGAAATATTAGAATAGAACACAATGTTTCTATAAATGAAGTTGCTAAAAAAATAGGCTGTACAAGGCAAATGGTTTCTTTAATGGAACTTGGAAGACGAAAAAAGAGTTTAGAATATCAAATTTTTATTCTTGAATTAAGAGGTTTTAAAGAAGATATAATAAATGCAAACTATTTAAAGGAGATTTTAAATGAAAATAAAAGAATTGAGAAAAGAACTTTATAAGATATTTAAAATTGTAAAAATAAAAGACGAAAACAAAAAAATAAGAACATTACTTGCAGACCAAATAAAAGCAAATGATGAACTTGCTACAGAAAGAGATTTTTATAAAGTAAATTATGAAAATGCTAATTTAAAATTAATTGAATTAAAAAGAGAAATTAAAGAAATTAAAGAAAAAAAGGAGAGCAACGATGGAAAGTAAAAAATATTACTATTTAAAATTAAAAGACAATTTTTATGAAAGTGATTCAATGATTTTATTAGAAAGTATGGAAAATGGATATTTATATTCTAATATTCTTATGAAAATGTATTTAAGAAGTTTAAAATCAGGTGGGAGATTAATGTTAAATGATAGAATACCATACAATCCTGAAATGTTAAGTAAAGTATTAGGACATAATGTCGATGTGGTTAAAAATGCAATAAAAATATTTAAAGAACTTGATTTAATAGATATTTTAGACAATGGAGCAATTTATATGTTAGATATTCAAAATTATATAGGTCAAAGTTCAACTGATGGTGACAGAAAAAGGCTTTATAGAAAGCAAATTAATGATGAAAAATTGCTAATAGGACAAAAAGTGGACGAATGTCCGGACATTCAACCACCAGAGATAGATATAGATATAGATATAGAGAAAGAGATAAATAATAATAATATAATATATAATAGCAACGGTGATGAAAAATTTATAAAACCTACTTTAGAAGAAGTAGAAGAATATTGCAAAGAAAGAAAAAACAATATTGATGCAAACAAATTTATAAGTTATTATGAAAGTGTAGGCTGGAAAGTTGGCAAACATTTAATGAAAAGTTGGAAAGCCTGTGTAAGAACTTGGGAAAATAATAATTCAAATAATAATTTTAAAAAACAAGAAATAAAACCTAATTGGTGGGATAAAGAAATAGAAGAAGAACACGACCCTGAAAAACAAAAATTAATGGAAGCAATATTAAATGGAATCAAAAATTAAAACAAGATTAAGAGAATTTATAAATGATGACGAATGTTATCAAAAATATAAAAAGAATAAATCTAAAAAACTAAATGAATATGAAGAATATTTTGTTAGACATTGTAAAGATATAGAAGAAAGTTTAAAATATATAGAAGAATTAGAAAATTTTGCTCTATGGGTTGGTAGAATGTTTGATAAAAAGAATATTGACAAAAACAATTAAAAGTGATATTATTTTGATAGTGAGGTAAGACAGCAATGAAAGTACATCGTATCTAGGAATAGATTAGTCTTATCTCACAATAAAACTATTTTATCTATTCTTAGATAAGGTGTATTTTTGTTATTAGGAGGAAATATGGAAGAAAATAATCAATTAATAGTTTTGGAACAACTACCTATTATTAAAGCAACATTAGAAAATCTATCTATTGAAATAAAAGAAAAAGTAGATAAAGCAAATAATTTGGTATGTAATGATGAAACTGTTAAGACAGTAAAACAAGTAAGAGCAGATTTAAACAAAGAATTTAATGAACTTGAAACTCAAAGAAAGCAAGTAAAGTCTGCAATTATGGCAAAGTATGATGAATTTGAAGAAATTTATAAAGAAAATGTAAGCAATCTTTATAAAGAAGCAGATGCTACATTAAAAGAAAAAATTGATAATGTAGAAAATGAATTAAAATTAGAAAAAGAAGAAGAACTTAGAGAGTTTGCTAATCAACATATAGAAGCAAATAAACTAAAGGACTTAATTCAATATGAAGATATTGGTTTAAATATTACTTTAAGTGCTAGTATGAAGTCTTTAAAAGAACAAGTTATAAAATATATCGAAGATGTATTGAATGACTTAAAATTAATAGAATTAGAAGAATTTAAGGATGAAATATTAGTTGAATACAAAAATAATAAAGATTTTACAAAATCAAAGATAGATGTTATAACTAGACATAAACAATTAGAAGAATTACAACAAAAACAAAAAGAAGTTCAACTACAAATAGACGAAGAAAATAAAATAGTTGAAAAGGTGGAAGAAATAATTGCTCCTAAAGAAATTATAGAAGACGAAGAAATTATAGAAGTTTCATTTACTGTCAGAGGTAAGGTTTCTAAAATAAAAGAATTAAAAAAATGGTTAAAGGAGAGTGAATTAGAATATGAGTAATGAAATAACAAAAACAAATGTAAGTAGTAAAATGGGTTTTACAACCTATATGACAGCGCCTAGTATTAAAAAGAAAATTGATGAAATAATAGGTGATGAAAAAAGTGGAAAAAGATTTGTTAGTGCTATAGTTAGTGCAGTAAATAATAATCCACAATTAAAAGAATGTGCTAATGATAGTATATTAAGTGGTGCATTACTTGGAGAAAGTTTAAATTTAAGCCCTTCTCCACAATTAGGACAATATTATTTAGTGCCATTTAATGATAAAACAAGAGGACAAGTTGCAACATTCCAATTAGGATATAAAGGATATATTCAATTAGCAATCCGTTCTGGGCAATATAAGAAACTTAATGTTCTTGCTATTAAAGAAGGAGAATTAATTAAATATGACCCATTAAATGAAGAAATAGAGGTTAATTTAATTGAAGATGAAGAAGAAAGAGAAAAAGCAAAAACTATTGGATATTATGCAATGTTTGAATATGTTAATGGTTTTAGAAAGACTATGTATTGGTCTAAAAAGAAAATGGAAGCCCACGCTCTACAATATTCAATGGGATATAGAGCAAAGAAGGGTTATACATTCTGGGAAAAAGATTTTGATGCAATGGCATTTAAAACAATGCTTAGACAATTAATTTCTAAATGGGGAATTATGAGTATAGAAATGCAAACTGCTTTTGAAGGAGATATGGCTGTTATCAACGAAGATGGGACAAAACAATATGTAGATAATGAAGATTCACAATCAAATACAATAAAAGCAGAATTTGTAGAAGAAGAAAAAGAAACTAAAAAAGTTAGTTTAGAAGATTTAGATTAGGGAGAGATATTTTATGAAAAGTTTAGAAAAAGAAATTAAAATAACAGTATTAATATTATTTGCAATAATTACATTGCTTTCAAGTTTTAAAACAGTTAAATCAGGGGAAATAGGGTTAAGAGTTAGATTTGGTAAAATTGCAGAAAGCACATTACACGAAGGAGTTAATTTTAGAATACCTTATATTGAAAAAATTAAAAAGGTAAATATTAAAGTACAAAAAAGTGAAGAAACTGTTGAAAGTTCGACAAAAGATATGCAAATTATAAATACAACAGTTGCAGTAAATTATAGAATTAAAACTGATAAAGCAAGTAGTTTATATAAAAATGTAGGTAATAATTATGAGGATGTAATATTACAACCAAGCATAAAAGAAAGTATTAAAACTGCTATTGCAAAATATAATGCAGAAGAAATTACTACAAAAAGAAATGAAGTATCAAGCGAATGTTTAAAAGCAATACAAAATAAAGTTGAAAAATATGGAATAGTAATTGAAGATTTTAATTTAACTAATTTTAGTTTTAGCCAAGAATATACAAAAGCAATAGAAGAAAAACAAGTTGCTGAACAAAAACTAGAAAAAGCAAGACTAGAAGCAGAACAAAAAGTAGTAGAAGCAGAAGCAACAAGAAAAGCAAATGAATTATTAAATCAAACAATTACTGATAAAACACTAGCAGAAAAATTTCTTGAAAAATGGGATGGTAAATTACCTGAAACTTATGCAGGAGATGACATCTTAAAAATGTTTAATTTAAAATAATATGAAGTATGAAATTATAGGTTCAAGCAGTGAAGGAAATTGTGTTATAGTAGAAGATGTATTAATGCTTGATTGTGGATTAAGATACACTAAAATTAAAAGTTATTTATCAAAAATAAAATTAATATTTATAAGTCATTCACATCAAGACCATCTTCTACCATCTACAATTAAAAAAATAACATATAACTATCCTACAATTAAGTTTTTAACAGGTAGTGAAGTAGTGGTAAATAAATTAGTTGAATGTGGAGTTGATAAAAAAAATATATATATCCTAGAAAGTGGTAAAAAATACGATTTAGGATTACTTAAAGTAAAATTAGAAGAATTATATCACGACACACCAAATTATGCCCTTAAATGGCAAATAAATGATAAAAAAGGCATATATGCAGTAGATACTAATAGAATAGACCATATTGAAGCAAAAAAATATGATTTATATTTAATAGAAAGTAACTATGTTACTGAATTATTAAATAAACATATTCAAGAATGTAAAGATAATAATGATGATGAAAACAAATTGTACTACTTAAATAGGGTAAAAAGTACGCATTTATCTTACGAAAATTGCACAGATTTTTTATTAAATAATATGGAAGATAATAGTGAATTTGTAAGAATTCATAAAAGTTCATTTAATTATGAAGATGTTGATTAGGAGGAATAAAATGTTTAAAGGTAGAAAATATTATAAAAATTTATATGAAAATGAATTAGAAAACAGAAAATTATTAATTCGCCAAAATAGTGAATTATCTTCTGATAGAATTAAATCAGATGTGGAAAATCAAAAATTAAAGAAAGAAATTGTTCATCTAAAATTTGAATTAGAAGATATAAAAGGTTTTTTAGCACAAGAAACTGAAGCAAAAGAAGTTCTTTTAAAAGAAAGAAAAAAACTAAGAACAATGATTACTAAACTTGGTGGTGACTGGAAAAATGAAAAATAACAATGGAAATGGTGGAATAGGTTTTGTAGGATTATTAACTATAGTATTTATGGTTTTAAAATTATGCAAGATTATTAAATGGAGTTGGGTTTGGGTTTTATCTCCAATATGGATTAGTTTTTTACTTATATTATTAGTAATATTTATAATAACAATAAAAAGTAGCAAATAGGAGAAAGTTATGGAAAATAAAAAATATTATACAAATAGTAAAGGCGAAAAAGTTGAAGTATCAACTTTAGAAACAACTCATTTAAAAAATGCAATGACTAAAAAAATGGAAGACCTATTTTATGTTGAAAGTAAAGATGAGTTTTCTAAAAAATTAGAAGAGGTAAATAATCTAAAAGAAGAATATTATAAACGAATAAACCAATTTTATGAGAAACTAGGTGATTAATATGCAAGAAGAAAGAAAACAATTTGGTTTTCATAAATTAGAAGTAGGACAAAAAATTAGAGTATTTAAAACAACTTGGAACGACCAAAATTATTATAAATTTCAAGTAGTACAAAATAATTATGACAAAACTAAATCAAAATTTTATATTATGTTACAATTTAAAAAAGGTGTAGATGTTCCCAATGAGCAAGATATAATAGTACATCAATTTGTAGAAAATTTAAGAGAAAATAAAAATGATAAATACAACCCTATTCATTATTATCAAATAATAGATTTTGAAGAAGTAGAAAGTCAAGAGCAAATCCAAAGAGATGCTTTTGATGAATATAGAGAAAACCTTGATGAATTAGACCAAGTTAATATAGATGATTCATTTTTAGATTAGACAAGGTGGTGATAAAATGATAGCATTTTTAACAGGAGTATTCAAATTACTTTTATTAGTTTTTGGTATTATGTTATTAGGAGCGTTAATAGCAAGTTTAATAGCAGAACCTTTTAAAAAAAGAAAGCAAAAAGAAGCGATGAAAGAATTTGCTGAAGCGCTAGAAAAAATAACTAAGGAATGTATTGAAGAATTAGAAAAAGAACAAGAAGAAAAAAAGAAAAGTACTAAAAAAACAACAAAATCAGTTAAAAAGAGTAAAGAAAAATAAAAACTTTACTCTTTTTTATATGATGTATTGACAATATCTCTAAAATGTGATATTATGTTTATAGTGAGGGAGATGAAACTAATGGAAAAAATGGAATTACAAACAAATAATGAATTAACACTAGAAAAGTTAAACTCTTATGAAGAAAGTTTTATAGACTATTTAGATGTTGATGATTTAACATTAAGGGCTTACAAGTGTGGAATTAATTCTTTTATGAATTATTTAAAAGAAAATAACATTAAAAACCCTTCTAGAAATGATATTATAGCCTTTAGAGATATGTTAAGAGAAAATTATAGTAGTAATACTACAAATTCATATATGATTGCTGTAAGGGCTTTATTTAAGTATTTAGAGATACATAAATTATATGAAAACATTTGTGTAGATATAAAAGGCGCTAAATACTCTACAACTCCTAAAAAACAAGTATTAACAATAGAACAAGCAAGAGAAATATATAATAATTTAACGGATTTAAGAGAAAAATGTCTTTTTGGTTTATTAATTACCACAGGATTACGAGGAGTAGAGGTTGCAAAAGCAAAAATAGAAGACATTAAAGAATATAACGGAGAAATAGTTTTATGGGTACAATGTAAAAAACACGATGATAAAGATGAATTCGTAAAATTATCTCCACAAGTAATACAAGATATTAAAAATTACATAGGAGATAGAGAAACAGGATATATATTTGTTTCTACTAGCCACAATAACAATGGTAACGGAGTTACAACAAAGACATTAAGATTACTAATAAAAAATATATTTAAAAGATTCGGACTAGATGATGATACATTTAGCCTTCACTCAACAAGAAGAAGTAGTGCAACAATAATGTACGAAAATGGAGCAGATTTATACTCTATACAACAAGTTTTACACCACAAATCAAGTGCTACAACAACAAGATATATTAATGCAGTAACAAGAAATAATAATAAGAATGAATATATAGTATCTGATACTATATTAGGAGGTAAAAAATGAATATAAGTGATTTTTTAAAAAATAATAAATATATTAAAAATATGAATGAATATGTCAAAAAAAACAATATTATTAATTATGGTTTTGAAGAAGAAATTGATGAATTAGTTAGGGGACTTTGTAGACTTAAAAAGAGTAATGTTTTACTTCTTGGCAAGGCAGGAGTAGGTAAAACGGCAGTAGTAGAAAAATTATGTCAATTAATAAATGATAAAAAAGTACCCTCATTTATGCAAAATAAAACAGTATTAGAGATGTCTTTAAATGGTGCTGTTGCAGGAACACAATATAGAGGACAACTAGAAGAAAGAATTGAAGAAGTTCTTAATTTTGCATCTAACAACAAAAATATAATTATATTTATTGACGAAATACATAATATATTAAAGGCTAATTCTAGTAATGGTGAAAATATAAGTGTTGGTGATATGTTGAAACCTTATATGGCAAGAAGCGATGTTTCTCTAATTGGTGCTACAACAAATGAAGAATATAAAATGAGTATTGCAAGAAATTCAGCAATGGATAGAAGATTTTTAAAATTAAATATAAATGAACCGGATAAAACGCAAACAATAAAAATATTAGAGTCTTGTAAAACAAAATACCAAGAACATTATGGAATTAAATTAAGTAAAAAAGATATACTAAATGTAGTAAACAAAGCGCAAAAACAAAAAGGTACTTTTCCTGATAAAGCATTTGATGAATTGGAAAATTACTGTTATATAAAATCTAATAAAGGAGAGTAATATGAATTTAGCAACAAATTGTAAAAACTGTGGTGCTGTTATGCAATATAGCAGACAATATTATGGAAAAATGTATAAATGCCCTTATTGTGGAACTGAACATCATATAGATTTGCTAGGCAGAATCGAAGATTACAAAATGAGTTTTATGTGGATGGGGCATATATTTGAAGTATATTTATCAAGTGTAGAATGTCAACCAATATTTCTTGACACTTGTACCATTGAAGGAAAATTTACTTCACATAAAATAGCAGATAATTATACATTTGAATTTATAGGTAATTTAAGAGATAAGGAGGATAAATAATATGACAATTAAAGAATTGGAAAAATATGTAAATTGGTATATAAAAAGATACAAATTAAACGAGAAAAAGATGAGGTATGATGAAACTACTGAAAAAGTAGTGGAATTAATTGTAAGAAAAACAAGTTTTGTTAGATGGTATGAACAAGGCGAAATTAGATTAAAACCTAATATTGGAAACATAGATTTGCAATATGAAGATATAGGATTTTGCAATTATAAATTTTTAATGGAAATAAAAGTTAAGAGAAAAAAACACATCAACAAGTATAGTTTATGGAACACTATTGAAGGATATTCTCTTAGAGAAATTGAAATAATAAATAATATAGATGGCGTAGAAACAACCGAAGATTTGGTAAAATATGTAGAGAATATAAAAAATGAACACAAAAATAAAAATTTATTGTGCGCACAAGAGTTTATAAAATTTTTAAATAATACAGGTGTTACACTTAAAACATTTAAAGAAATACAACAAGAATGGAGATGGCTAAATGGAGAACAGCAAGACATTGTTGAAGAGTTGTTAGAAGGAGATACAAAAAATGAAACAAGAAATATTTAAACAACTATCTAATTACAAAAAAATATTAGAGGATAAAGGATATAATGTAATTTATATTGGATTATATGGTAGCCAAAACTACAATTTAGACGATGAAGAAAGTGATATAGATGTTAAAGCAATTATTATGCCATCACTACACGATATAATCTTTAGAAAAGTAACAAGCACAACGGTTGAATGTGAAAATGGTAATATAGATGTCAAAGACTTATTAACATTCTATGATGTAATTAAAAAAGGTAACTTTAGTTATATAGAGGCAATTAATACTGAATACTCAATAGGAGATAAATACATAAAAGATTTATTTAAAAAATTTAAACCAAACCTTAAAAGTATGTTAGGTGCTATGCGCGAAAAGAGAAAAGCATTGACGCACGAATATCCTAGCAAAGTAAAAGAGTTTGAAAAATGGGGATTTGACCCAAAACAATATCATCATATATGTAGACTATATGACTTGTTGTTTTACAATCAAAGAAATTGTTATTGTCATAGTTTTATAAAGTATGAGGATGACGATGCTGAAAGAATTAAGTTGATTGCATTAAAAAGAAATAAAAACAAATTATCTAAAAACTTTGTAGAATTTGATAGTGATAATATTATTGAACAAGCAAAAAAATTAATTCCTGAAGGATATGTTTATGAACCTACAAATGTAGATGATGAAATAAACAAATATATCGAAGATAAAATTAAAATAGAAGTAAGAAATACCGAAACAAGTTATGCAAGAGAATTAAGAACTTTTGATTCGCAAATACCAAAAAGTGATTTAAAAAAATTTCCAATTTTAGAAGAATACAAAGGTCAAGATATATCTTACATAGTATATGAAAGTATAGAGATATTATAGAATTATTAGAAAGTGAAGTGAATTAGATTATGAAAGTAATAGATTTATTAAATAAAATAGCAAATGGTGAAATAGATAGAAATAATAAATATCATTTTTCAAGTTATGATTATTGTACTATTAATGAATTCTTTAATAGATACATATTAGATGAAGAAAATTTGAATTCAGAAATATTAGAATTTAAAGAAGAAAAGAAAATACCTGAAAAATTAGATGAGTATGCTGATGTAAGTGGTGATTTAGCTTGTGGATGGAGTTTTGCCGAAAAAAAATTAAAAGATAAAATCAATGAAATAATAGATTATCTTAAAAGCAAAGGAGATTAAATAGATATGTTAAAAATAAAAGATAATGTAGATTTAAAAGAATTAGAAAAGTATGGTTTTCATCAAGGAAATTATTATGATAACGAACCTTGCTGGTACTATAACAAAACTGGTGATTTAGCAGGTTATGATGACATTGAAATAAATGAAGATAGAAAAATATATTTAGGCTTTGAACCATCACCATATTTTATTGAAAATTGTTTATATGACCTAATAAAAGCAGATTTAGTAGAAAAGGTAGGTGAGTAAAATGAAAGAAAATGTATGTACAATAAAAGTCAATGATGAAAATAAAGATAATATTTTAGAAGTTCTAAAAAATATAAAAGAATTAAACAAATTAGCAATAAATGAAATAGCAAAAGATGTAAAAAAGAAAAAAGAAAGCAAAGGTGAGTAATAATGTATAGAGATACAAAAGAAATAACAATAACTGCTGTTATAAAATATGAATATGATAGTGAGTTAGAAAAAATAAAAGAAATTATAAAACAAATAATAGATTTAAAAGAAATTAAAGAAATTGAAATCAAAGAGAAGTAGGTGATTATTATGAGCGCAAAAGAAATGTTTGAAAAGTTAGATTTCGTATGTGACGCAAACGAATTTTCTATAGTTTATGATTATAAATATGATAAATTCTCAATAGAATTTAGGCTTCATAATAAAGATATATTGTTTACTGATGATAGAAGATATGAAAAATTAACCATTGAAGAACTACAGGCAATAAATCAACAAGTAAAGGAGTTAGGTTGGTATGAACAATGAAATAAAAGAAATATTAGATAGATTAAAAGATGGTAATTGGTATAATACAAAAGATTTAACAGGTATAGAATGGATAGAATTAACTTGGGAAGAAACACATTTATTATTAAATTACATAACAAACCTAAAACAAAAAAAACAAGAAATGAAAAATGGTTGGCAACAAGAAGTATATAATAAAGATGAAATTTTAAATAGATGGTATGAAACACAAGGAAGAATAGATAAAGCAATAGAATTATTAAAAGAAGCAGGTTGTTATGATGAAGAAGCAAAAACATTTTGTGATGATATTTGGGAAGAATTACCTGAATTATTAAATATATTACAAGGAAGTGATGAATAATGGGATTATTAATTATAGTTTTTATATTTTTAGCATTATTCTGTTATGCTTGTTGTAAAGTATCAGGAATATGTGATGAAGAAGATGAAAGAATTGAAGAACTTATTAAAGAACTGGAGGAAAATGATGAAGCAAATAATAACAACAAAAAAGGGAACAACATACGAAAGGGAAGTTAAAGAGCCTAACGATTACAATATACATATAAACATACGAGCAAACAACGATAAGTTTAATAAATTTAAAGAAGTAACATCTAAAAAAGGTCTTTGTTATAGTGACGTTATAAGAAATTTAATGGATAAATATGTCGAAGAAAACGAAGGAGAATAATATGAGTGAAAAGCAAATGTTTGAAGAAATGTTGCAAAAGCAGGGGTTGGAAATAAGAAAATTAAGAAGTGATTTAAAGAAAGCACAACACGAAGCAAAAGATAACAAAATTAAGATAGATAAAGCAATAAAAGAAATACAAAGCATAATAGACTATGGATTTGATTATGATGGCTTTAATAATGTAAAAGATTTAAAAGGATTAATTGATATGCTAGTAGATTATGCTGAAAAAAGTAAGAGTATTTTACAAGGTGGTGATGAAGAGTGAAAACATACAAAGTCATAATGTATTATGCAAATGGAAATTATAGTTTTGAAGAAGAAACAAACGAAACTTTTGAACAAATGGTAGAAAAATATAAAAAAGGATTACAAGTAGATATAATTACAGTCACAGGACAAGAGGATAAAAAATATGTTATAAATTCAAAAAATATAATTTTAATAGAAATAGAGGTAAAAAATGTTTAAAAAGAAAAAAGAAGAATTAGAAAGATTAGTAAAATTTGCTTGTAATGATATGTTAATTATGCAAGTATATGGAATAGTAGAGTTTGAAATAATAGATAAAATTATTCCACTAGGATTGCAATATGAAATAAATGATAATGATGGATTTGAATTATTTGTAGAAGAAATGGGAAAAGAAATAAGTTATGATAGTCCATTAGTATTGCATTTACACAATGAAGACTTATTATACTTTATACTAAATTATAAAGAATTTACAAAGAAAACAATGGAAAAGATAAATAGATATATAAAATATTTGGAGGAGAGATAATATGGAAGAAAATAGAACAAATGAACTTATAGAAATACAAAAATTATTAAAAAAACAAATGAAAAGATTAGATGAGGCTGTTGCAGGAGAAGTTAAAATTGAAACAGCAAGAAGTGGAGCATTATCTCAAAATGCTGGTGCTTATATAAAAGCAGTAAACACAAGTATTAAAGTAAAAGAAATGGTTAAAAATAATCCACAAGCAGAAGATACAATTCTTTCACAACTTGGTGTATTAAACAATGAATAGAGTTTTTAATGAAAAAGAAGTCCAATTTATAAAAGATAATGTTGTAGGTAAGTCAGATAAAGAACTTACTGAACTATTTAATAAAACATTTAATAGAGATGTCACAGCAAAGCAAATTTATATATTAAAAAAACGTCATCATTTAAGAAATAAAATATATTCTAGACCAGAATCGTTATTTAGTGAAGAAGAAAAACAATATATTTTAGATAATATAGAAGGAAAATTCACAAAAGAATTTTTAAAAGAGTTTAACAAAAAATTTAAAAAACAAATAACTACTCAACAGATAGAAAATTATAAAAGACATAATAAAATAACAAATGGAATAGGTTCTTGGTTTTATAAAGGAAGAGTTCCTGAAAATTACAGAGAAGTAGGCAGTGAAGTAAAATGGAATGGTATTTGGGCTGTAAAAACTGGTAATCCTAGTGTTTACGAGGATAAACACAGATACCTATATAGAAAGTATAAAGGAGAAATACCTGAAGGACATATAGTCATATTTGCAGATGGCAATAAAGAAAATTTTGATTTAGATAATTTGATATTGGTGTCTAAATCCGAACATTTTGTAATGAGTTCACACGGTTTATTATGCAACGATAAAGAACTTACAAAAACTGCTATTCTTATAGCACAAGAATCATTAAAAAGAAGAAGAAAGGAACGATTAATTAATGGATGATTTTCAAGAAATAGCAACACAAATAATAACTAAGGTAAACGATATACCTGCCAAGAATAGAAACCAAGAATTAATAAAATTGGCAATAATTTCTTATCTATATCATTCGTTTAGAAGCGAAGAAACCTTTGAGCAAAATGTAGAACAATTAAAAATAAAGAGGAAACAATATGAAAGACAGACTAAAAGAAATTAAATATTTAATATACTTAAAAGGACAACTAATAAAACAAACTAAGAAAGAAATAAAAGAACTTCAACAAGAAGAAAATATGATAAATGGATATAAGAAGTTGGAGAAAAAGAAAAAGTAAAGGAGGTTTATGTATGTGCTTACTTTATATAATTGATATTATTTTATTATTAATTTGTTTTCCAATAGGATTGATAGCATTAATATTAACGATGATATTAGACTCGTTAAACAATAAAAACTAGAACTATAATTTGACATATATATAAATTTAATATATAATTAGTTAAACTAGAACTAGATATATATAGAATATATATAATGAAATTATAGGAGGAAATAAAAACTATGGCTACAAAACAATCTTCAAAGAGTTATTATCAAAAGAACAAAAAGTATAGAGAAGAACTTATAAGAAAAGAAACAGCAAAACATAAAGCAAACAGACCAAAATATGCTAAAGAACAACGAGATTATTATGCTGATAATGAAGACTATCGTAAGTATAAGAAAGCCTATGCTAAGAAGTATCGTAAAGAAGAACCAATTAAATCAAAGGCTAAAAAAGACAGAAAAGCATACAAAGGAAAATAAAAGAACAGGAATTGCGAATGATAATCTTCGGATTCATTCTAGGGAAATCGGATGTGTCTGATTTCTTTTTTTGTTGCATATATTTTTATTTTTTAACTAGAATATTTTTTGAAATATATCTTTTCATATATTTTTGTCGGCAAATATATTTTTCTTTGGAACATATTTATTAAAAAAATATTTTTGTAGGATAAAAAAATGCAAAAAAACATAAAAAATACTCCAAAAATAATATAGTCTTATTTTCTCTTTAAATGCCATTTTTTAAAGAGTTTGTTATTTTAGGTATAATCATACTAAAATCAGTAAAACAACTCAAAAATAAGCACTAGAAAAAGAATTATAGTACAATTAGATGTTTGATATAGTTATATTTAATCATGTAGCATATCTATTTAAAGAATTAAATTAAAAGTAGTATAAACATACTAGGATAACAAAAAGCCTCAAAAAGTGCCTTTAAAATGCAAAATATGGGATATATAATTTTGCAGATATAGACAAGAAAAAAGACTATTTCTAGTCTTTTATTAATATCTCACTTTTTATATGTTTAAATAAACTATATTGTTCTACTTTATATTTGTTTTTACTATTAAACTCAAATCTATTTATTTGCTCTTTTACTAAAAAATTAATCGTGTTTTCACTTCCTACAAGTATTATTTCTTGTTTTTTACACTCTTTCATATATTTATTTTTATAAAATAATACTAATAAATAAGAATAATTCATAAAAACCCCCTTAATTCCATTTACTACCTTGATGAATTCCTAAAAATGCCCCTATTATAAAACAAAGTATGTATATTATTATCATTTATGCCCTATCACTTTCTATAATTTCTTTTATTGATAAAATAGAAGTAGTTAAAGTATTGCTTTCTTTAACATAACCATTTTCGTATAATTCGTTTGATATACTATCTAATAATTCAGTAATTGCCTCTAAAATTGTCTTATTGTCTAAATTATACTCTGCATATCTTAAAAATTGTTCTTTAAATTGTTCTTGTGTCAATTTAAACACCTACTTTCTTAAATATATTTTTAATATCTTTGATAAAATCTTTTAAGTTTACTTGTCTATCTTTTACTAGATAAACTATTGTTGCTATTGTATTTATCTTGATGTTTTTTGTTTCCATTTCTTCTAAATTGTCCCATAGTTGCTTACTATTCATCCTCTTTACCTCTTCTTTCATTTAAAATGTGTCCTATTTCATAATCTATTGTTTCGTGTATTGTTTGCCATAAATAATCGTTTTTAAATACTAACTTGTGTGCTATTATATCTTTTTCATCATCAGTTAAAGTTAAATATTCTTTATTAACTTCTAAATCACTATTTAAACTTTCGATGTAATCTTGTACCTCTCTTTTAAAGACTAATTCATACATCTTTAAAATATCAGTATCATAATTTTTTATTTCTTGTTCTACTTCTTTTAATAAACTTTCTTTGTTTGTATGTTTACTACTGCTTTCTATTCTTTCTTTTGTTTTTTCATCTAAATAACAAGTATTTAATACCTCGTTATTTTCTAAATCTATAATCATATATTTCATAGACTATTCATCCTCCTTTACTAAAATATATTTTACAAAACTGCTTTTGTTTCCAAATCTATCTATAAAATCTATTTCTTTATTAATTATATTCATATTATATGTATATCTTAAATTATATATAATACTGCTTAATCTTGTTGCCCCATATTCTTTTATTGCCTCCCAAGATGTAATGCTTCCATATTGTTGTAAATGTAGCATAATTGCTTTTGTTTTATTCATTTTATTCCAACTTTTTACCATATTTACACCTCAAAAAAATATTTACTATCTTCTTCATTAACCAAATCAACACTAACTTGTAAATAGTTATAATCGCCTAAATCGTGATTCAAATATTTAACCATACAATTTAATTGATTTTCATTTAATGAACCAAAATCATTGCTTTCATAATAAATCTTATTATTATGTCTGTCTATATCTTTATAGCCCAAATTAAACCAATTATCATTAATTTTAATAAAACAATTATCAAAACCTAAATCTAATAAATTTTTAACACTCATATTATTATATTTAATTTTATTTAATTTTATTTTTCTTAATTCATTTACTTGATATTCTAATTCATACAATAATTTTTCTTTCATATTTACACCTCTTCCCATTCTTTTAACCATTTATTGTAGTTTTCTAAAATTATGTTATATTCTTCATTGCTTATTATATTTTCACTATTTAAACTTCTTAAACCACTTATTATATCTTCATAATCATTATACTCATTAAATAAATTAAATAATATTTCTTTCAATCTTTCATTATTCATATTTACACCACCTTATACCAATTTATTCTCAATTTTAAAATTGTGAACTTGAAACTTTCTATCTACTGCAAAACATATATCTTTACATAATTGCATTAATTCTTCCATTGTTTCGTTTAAATTGTTTTCATTTTTAAAATCATATACACACGAATATAAATTACTATGATAGTGTTCTTCCTTTCCATTTTTATATTCTGCATAACACATACTAATTGCTTTATCATTGCATTTTTTTAATCCATAATATAATTTGTTATAATCGTTGTTATTACACCATTTTTCCATTAATTCTAATCTTCTATTCATATATTACACTCCCTTTTCTATTATCCCATTTTTAAATAATTTTTCTATTTCTTTATCACTTAAACCATTTTGTTTGAAAAATTCTTTTTGATGCCTTGTTGTTGTTTGACTATATTTGCCAAAATAATAATATTTTGTTCTATCATCTCTTTCGTGTATCTCTGCAACAAGTGTATCATAAGACCATAATTTAATAACTTTATTCAAACCACTATTTAAGTATTTTAAGTCTTGCTCTTCTACTTGTGCTTTTCCATAAAAACTTTGTCTTGTATCATATCTACATTCTAATTCGTACATCATAATCTACAACCTCCTTTTGTCTATTATTTCTTTTGTACTCATCACATACACCTTTTAAGTATATAAGTGCCTCTTTTCTTCTTGTTTCTTGTTCTTTCTTTTCTTTACTTTCTATAATTTCTTCTAATTCTTTTACTTTTTCCATTAAAAGTTTTTCTCTTAATGTTTCTTTCCCTAATATTTTCATTTAAACCATTCCTTCCTTTTAAAATATATATGCTAATATAGTTAAGATAAAAAATACTAATATTGATATAGTTAATATAATAAGTGCGTCTTCTATTTTTCTCATTTTGTAGTTGTAAGTTCCTTTTTTATAAATCATTTTAAAACCTCTTTTTCTTTTAAAAACTAGAACTATTATTATATAATATATAAATAAAATTAATATTATATAAAAACTAGAACTATTTATATTATATATATTATTTATTATGCTAATTAATATTATCTTGTTTTTCTAATTCTTGACTTTCTAAATCACATACAATATCGTTAAAATAATCGATTATAAATTGTATATCATATCTATTGTATAAATTGTACTCACATAACAAGTAGTCTATTAAATCAGTTATATCTTCACTTCCTACTTGCTCCATTATATCTAGTGGTGCAATATCTTTATTTTCTAATAATTTTTGTATTTTACTTTGTTTTACTTTTAAAACTTGCATTCCATTATCTATAATGTAGCAATATACTTCTTTTTGCATTCCATTTCCTCCTTTTCTAATCTAATCATATCACTTAATATTCTCTAAAAGTGAATATTTTGACAATTTTTAAAGTATATTTTGTAAAGTATATTATTTTGCCTTATATTATCTTGTATATTCTGCTTGCCTTATATTATCTTGTTGTTTATTTTTGCTATCGTATATCTTGTATGTCTTATATTTTTTCTCGTTGTATATTTTCTTGTGTTTTTTTTGGATTTTTTTCTTGTTGTTTGTCTTATTCTTTCTAATTGTCAAATATCTTTCTTTTTTGTGCTTTTCTTTCGTTGTGCCTATATCATAACACGAGAAAGTCTTCTCTTGTGAAAAACTACACAAAAAAAGAGCGTTTTACAAATTTTTTTGCCCTTGTTTGCCCTTATTTTATAAGGATTTTTACATTTTTTTGTATTTTTTAAAAAAATTATGTGTTGACATCATATCTCATTATGGTATAATGGTATTGTATTGGAGGTGATATTGTGGAAAATAAAAAACTTTTTGCCCTTTATCTTTTATGGTGTAGGGAGTACAACTTACAAAAAAACAGTGCTAACAATTTAAAAAGATTTGTTAATATTATAAGTAAATAAAGAAAGGGATGAAAAAAATGGAAAAAGAATTAAAAACAGGAATGTTAAAAAACGAAAAAATGGGGGATTATGAACTAGAACAAGGATATGCAAGTTATAGAACAATTATAAGCAGATTTATTGGTGATATTGTATTATGTAATAATATAATCGATGTTGATGAGAGCATTTTTGAAAATATGAAGGGAGAACTTGGGGAAGATGTAGAGATTTTCCAATATTATTTGTGCCATATAGGACAATGGGAAGAAGAACAACTACTAAAAGCAGGTGTTATTCTTTCGTATAGTGATGTTTTAGATTGTGATGTGTTATGCGTTGACCACTTTGGGACATCGTGGGACTATGTTTTAACAGATGTTAAACTTTTTGACACTTACGAGGATTTAAAGAAATATGAAGAAGAGTAGAAAGAAAAAAGAAGAAGTCTTTATCTTGTATAGTTTTGATGAATTTACAAAAGATTTCGAGTACATAGCCGAATATTTTACAATCAAAGAATTACAAGAAAAAGAACGCTTATTCTTGGGAAACGATAGAAGCATCTATCACTACATAAAAAAGAACATAAACAAAGCAAGCCACCTTTTAAAAGATAAATACATAATAATAAAAGAAGAAGTATAATAATACTTCTTTTTTATATATAATAATAAAAAAATAAGTATATAGTATTATATTTAATACATATGCCCTTATTTAGTCTTAAAATGCCCTTTTTTAGGGTTTTTTCTTTATATAGTATATATATACTATCTATATTCTATTAGTCTATTATATTAGATATATATATCATATATCTAGTATCTATTATATAATATATATAGTATATATTATTAGTATGTAATATTATTTATTAATAATTTAATATGTATGATATTAGTTATATATAAGGAGCGTAAAAAAATGTAATTATATTTTGAATGCTTAACAATATTATTTTTTTATACATAAAATGTATATCTTAAAATGATATTTTTTTATGTTTAATATTAATCAATAATAAACATAAGAGGCTTACCTACCCCAATTATAAAAAACAAAAAATTGACTTGTTACCCTCTCACACAACTCGCACAAAAAAATTAAAGGGGATTGACAAAGGGAATAAAAAGTGATAGAATAAAATCAGTTCAAGTTATTAGGGAGAAAAATTGAATAAAAAAGAGATAAGATACTCATAACAGCAAAAGTAATTACTACCTCCAATTAGGTATTATTCAACAATCGCAAAAATTGGGATTTTGAAATGATGTTTAGTAAATAAAAAGAGTATCGTTCCCTAATAACGAAGGACTAGAGCAAAAACTAGTCCTTTATTTTATATAAATTAGGGAGGAAGAAAAGATATGAACGAATTAGAGAAGTTATTTAACGAAAAAAGAACAGAAAATGGAGATATTTCATATAAGAGTACAGGTGATAATCTAACAGACCTATTCTTTATGACACCATTTTTTGAAAAACATTTAGACCAAGTAAAGATAGGTAATACAGATAGGGAAAAAGTATTTTCAATGTTTGTGCGTGACCCTAGATTTGGGCTAGGAAGAAGAGATTTAGGTAGAAAACTAATGGAATTATCGGGTGTAGATGCTCATAATGTAGTAAAAGCAGGAAGATTTGACGATTTATGGCATAATCCTACTGACAGAAATATTGCTTATTTATGGGCTTGTGCGCAAGGAGGTAATGAATTAGCAAAGAAATGGATGCCTAGACTAACAGGAAAAGACAAAAAGATAGCCAAAGCATTATGTAAGATGTTTAAAATGTCTGAAAAAGAATACCGTGCATTAATAAAAACTAGTGATACTACTGAATATAAACTAAGTTATGCAGTTAAAAAAGAGGATTCTACACCTTTAGAAGACCTATTTGGTAAAAATAAGTATGCACATCCTTTAGTTAATGAAATCAACTTTGAAAAAGTGCCATCTTTAGCAATGACTAAGTATTTACATACTTTCTCTACTAGAGAAGACCTAAAAGATAGATTTGCAGAGTATATTACTGCTGTAAAAGAGAATAAGGCTAAGGTAAATGTATCTACAACTAATGTAGTAGACGCTTATAAGACAGCAAATAAGTCAAATAACGAAGCAAATGATGTAATCGGTAAGAAAATAGTAGAAAATGCTACTTTAAACGTAGAAATGAACTGTATTCCTATACTAGATACATCAGGTTCAATGTTTTGGACTTCTAATGGCATAAATATAGGTGAAAAGGCTACAGCAGTTGCTCACGCACTTGCTACTCATTCTACTTATGCTAAAAATCAATTAATTTCATTTAGTTCTTATCCAAAATTAATGACAATTAAAGGAGATACATTACAAGAACAATATCGTTCAATGTACACAGGAGATTGCTCAAATACAGATTTTGGTAAGGTTATGAACCTTTTACAAGGACTAAATAAATTCCCAGAATATTTGGTTGTATTAAGTGATATGGAGTTTGATTATGGTTCAAGTATGTCTAAAGAAAAAACAATGCGTTTATTCAAAGAAAAAGGCGCAGAAACTAAGATAATTTGGTGGAATTTCAACGATAGAAATAAAACTGTGCCAGAATTCGATGAATATGGCAACATCTTTATAAGTGGATATAATATGCAAATATTAAAATTATTAGAAAATAAATTTGATATGTCTTCATATATCGATAAAATATTAGAAGACTATAAAAAGAAAGTAGGAATGTAATATGGCAGAAAATAGAAACGATTTTACTCATTATGTATCTGCATCAATAGACTTTGGTAAAACAATAAAAGGAGTACTGGATTCAACAGATAAATTATATTATGATAATTATATTGGTGCATTAGCATCAAACCCATATTTTACCTATACAGTAAATGTTGGTCCGGTAACTATGCAAAAATACATCATAAATGAGGGTGCAACTATTATCTTCTGGAGTGATGGCTCTAAGACAGTAAGTAAAAGAGATAAAAACGATAAATTTGATAAAGAATTAGGCTTCTTATTTGCTTATTTCTATAAATTCTTTAAAGGAAGCAAAGCAAGTAGAAAAAGAGTAATAGATTGCGTTGAATATAAGAATATTAAGACATTTTTATTCGAATTCTATGTAAATCATAGTGGAAAAACTGCTGAACAAGCAAAAAAATACCTTCAAAATTTAGAGGTTGCAAAATAATCAAAAATATGCTATAATGTATATAGTGAAAAGGTCATACAGCAAACTATTTTGTGGTTAATACCCACGCGCCTTACAATGAAAACGAACTGAAAATTCGATTATTAGACCTTTGAAATCTTTGAAATAATAGAAAGACACATACAGCAAAATAATTTAGTAGTCTAATGGTTAGACATTTGCTCCACAATCGCAAACAATATTGGTTCGAATCCAATCTAAAAACGTGTCTTGATTAATATAGTAATTAAATAAATGCCCGTACAGCAAAACTTTTAGCATTAGGGATGTCGAGGTTGTTGGTTCGAATCCAACTTTTACAGTCTTTTTTGTAAAATGGCTCAACTGGATAGAGCGCGTATAAATGGGCATTGTTATATTGGAAAGTAGTTCAGACGGTTAGAACACTGTCCTGATACGGCAGGAGTCGTAGGTTCAAGTCCTACCTTTCCAACCACGAAGTAATACCCAAGTCTGGTAAAGGGGGCAGTCTACTAAACTGTTAGGTCGACAACGATGCGTAGGTTCGAATCCTACTTACTTCGCCATTATATGGTGTGGTTAGTCTAATGGTAGGACGATTGCCTGTGAAGCAATTTATGTAAGTTCAATTCTTACACCACACACCAAATATGCTCTCATCGTCTAGTGGTTAGGACAACAGGTTTTCAACCTGTCGACATCAGTTCAAATCTGGTTGGGAGTACCAAATTGTATTTGGATTTAAAATACATTAAAACTTCCAATTTATGCTATCTTTATAGGTAGCATCTAATATATGAGTTACTAGTTAATGGAAAT